>JAEEGG010001811.1_pt1 | contig 56669 bp, 37 predicted proteins | sample 9134161 | NCBI WGS metagenome assembly JAEEGG01 (sample SAMN16246543, study PRJNA631951) | gut metagenome | biome: gut microbiome; feature: rumen; material: CR-attached | host: Bos | place: Iran: Karaj | collected 2018-10 | reverse complement strand
GGCCCCCTCAGCGGACATCTGCGCGCGTTTTTCGTCGACAATATGGAGCTCGAAGGATGCAACTGGACCGCGGATTTCGCCGAGGAGTTCCAGCACAGGCGCGGCTACGACATCATGCCCTGGTTCCCCTACATAATGTTCCAGATGGGTCGTCTGGGAGACGTTTCCAATTATAGGTACGGCGCGGCCCGCACCCCGGAATTCGAGGAGCAGGTGCAGCGTGCCCGCTACGATTTCGAGATCACCCGCATGGAACTGAATTACGAGCGTTACACGCGCACCTTCCTGGCCTGGTGCAAGGAAAAGGGCGTAAAATCTCGTGCACAGGCCTACGGGCGCGGTTTCTGGCCCCTGGACTCATCCCTCGGCTACGACATCCCCGAAGGGGAATCCTGGACCACCAACTGGCTGAAGCACCGTCTCGGCGAGGAGATGGGAGACGAGGACTACAGGCGCGGCCGCGGCTATACGATGGTGAACAAATACGTCTCTTCTGCCGCGCATCTTGCCGGAAAGAGGACCGTCAGCGCGGAGGAGATGACCAACACCTACAAGGTTTTCAACGTGCCCCTGGAGTTCGTCAAGTTGGGTTCGGACATGGCGGCCTTCTCCGGCATAACCCACTCCGTCTGGCACGGATTCAATTACTCCCCCCTCGACGCGCCTTTCCCGGGCTGGGTGCAGTACGGCACCTTCCATAACGAGCGTAACACCTGGTGGCCCTTCGTGAAGCATCTGAACGACTATCGGGCGCGCCTCAGCGCCATCCTCCAGAACACCGACATGGTCACCGACATCGCCATCCTTCCGGCAAACGGAGACCTCTGGAGCGAGCTGGGAGCACAGAACGAGCCCTTCCCGGTAAAACTGAACACCCCGTACACCTCACTCATCTGGGAGGCCGTGCACAAGAACGGCGGCGGGGCGGATTACGTGAGCGAGGGGGTGCTCCGGGATATGACGGTGAAGGACGGCCGCCTCTGCTTCGGGCCCAAGGCCTACCCGGTGCTGTTCATAGTGGAGAACAAGGGCATCGAAGAAGACGTGCTCGCCAAGATAGAGGCCTTCCTGGAAGGCGGCGGACGCGTTTTCTGCGTAGGATGCTATCCGCACAAGTCACTGGGACTCAAGGATTTCTCCGCACGCAACGAGACCGTCAAAGACAAGGTGGACGCCCTCAGGGCATCCTTCCCGGACAGTTTCATCCTCTTGCCCAAAGCGGAAAATGACGCCTACCTGGAATGGTATGCGGATGCCCAGAAGCGCTTCTCACTCCCCCATGCCGTGGGCATCTCGAAGCCGGACCGTTTCCTGCTCCAGAACCATTATCGCGCGGACGACGGGTCCCACTGGTTCCTGTTCGCGAACGCGAGTTTCTCCGCCCGGCAGAGCACGGATCTGGAATTCGACCCGAAGATATGCAAAGGCCGCAAGGCCTGGATTTATGATCCATCGGAAGGCAAGCGCTATTCGCTGAAGATGGACGGGAACCGCGTGCACCTGGAACTCGGCCCTTCCGAGACTATCGTCATCTCTTTCAGCCGCCTGGGAGGAAAGGCCCCCCAGTGGAAGCGCCTGCCCTCAGGCACCGGCGAACCACTCAAGGGCTGGACGGTGGAACTGTGTAACCCTCAAGTAGATACGCTGATACGCTTCAGCTGCGACACCCTTTCGGACCTGAAGGATACCCACCCAACCTTCATGGGAACAGCCACCTACCGCACCACGCTGACCCTTGGGGAAGAAATCCCCGCCTACATCAATCTTGGGCGCGTATGCGACATCGCGGAGCTACGCATAAACGGACAGGATGCGGGCCTTCGCTGGTGGGGGGACAGCACTTTTGAGGTTGCCGGCCTGCTGCACCCCGGAGACAATGAAATAGAAATCCGCGTAACCACGATGATGGGCAACTACGTCCGTTCGCTGGGCAAAGAGAACAACGCCGCAAGACGTTTCATCCTGCGGCGCGACCATCCTCTCGTATCTGCCGGACTGCTCGGGCCCGTAGTGCTTTACTGAAGCGCCCGAAGCCAGTTGGAGATAAGCGTCACACGTTCTGCAAATATCCCATAATCAAGGGATTCGGAAGTGTCCCCTTCCCTGTTCGTATTCATCGTGATGCCCGAAGTGAACATCAATACGGGTATGCCACGGTCGAGAAAAACCTTGTGGTCGCTGACCTTGCGGTAGAAGAGGTCCGTAAAGGAACGGCTGCCATAGTAGTCATAGTAGAGATGCAGGGCAGTTTCCATGTTGGCCCGCTCCAGGCTCCGCTGCCATCCGGCCCCGCCGAGCACAATGAGATAATTCTTCCAGTACCTGTCCGGAGGCGCAAGCGTACTGCCAAGGATATCCAGGCTCACGACCATGCGCAGGCGCTGGCGTGCCATGGATGATTTCAGGGCGTATGCCCCGGACATGTTGGAATTATGCCCGTCCACGAATGCCAGGATCACGTCCGTGCGCCCCTTCAGGCTCTCCGCCAACCAAAGCAGGGCGGCCACGCCGGAAGCATTGCTGTCCGCTCCCGGATAGAAGCGGTCCCCTATCTTCCCGAGACCGTCGTAAGATGCCATAAGCAAAATGGGCAGGCGGGCGGCAGAACGGGATAGGCCACCTGAAGGAGTCGCGATTATGTTCCTTCCTACGGCATCCTGTTCGGTACGGAAACTCTCCGTGCGCACGTCGTAACCAAGCTTGTACAGGCGGCGGATGATGTAGAATGCGGCATCGCTGCCACCCGCAGAGCCCGTCCTGCGTCCCGCACAGAGGCTGTCGGAGAAGAACTCCACATCCCGCCGCAACGCGCTCTCCAGCAAAGACTTATCCTCCCCTTCCGGAGCGGCGAAGCCCCGGGCCGCCGGAAGCAGCATGCAGAGAATGAGAAGAATTTTTGCCGGACGGGCGGAAATAGGCATAATAAATGTTATCTTTGCTTGATTGTGCGCAAAGCAATACAAAAGTAATGAAAAAGTTCGTGCTGGCAATAATCTTTTTGTTCTCCATGGCATGCTTGCCATCGGGGAGCCTTTCCGCACAGTACGACAAGGACGTTTTCTTCCTCAGGGGCAGGCAGGCCTTCGCTGACGGCAAATACGCCCTGGCCATCGAGAATTTCAACGTACTCGCAAGGCTCGACACCACCGACTACTGGAACTTTTTCTATCGCGGCATCTCCAAGTACAACCTCGGGGACATCCGCGGAGCGCAGCAGGATTTCGACCGCTCGGTGCGGCTGAATCCCGTTTTCACCAACGGCTACCACTACCGCGGCATCACCCGCAGCCGGCAGGGACAGTACGAAGAGGGCCTCAAGGACCTCAACCGGGCAATAGAACTGAGGCCTGGCTTCGCGGGCATCTACTTCAGCCGCGGTGTCACGTATTTCCTGGCTCAGCGCTTCGACGAGGCAATCGCGGATTTCGACCGATATATCAAAAAAGAACCCAAGGACCCCGGGGCATACCTCAACCGCGGCGCCTGCTGGCTTTTCTGCAAAGATACTGTCAAGGCCCTTGCAGACTACAACAGGGCCATCAAGCTCGACCGCTACGACCCTGAGGGCTATATCCGTCGTGGGCGCGTGTACGCCGCGAGCGGAGATTTCGAAAAGGGCATCGCCGACATGGACCTCGCCATCCGCATGGATACCACCAACACCTTCGCCTATTTCAACAGGGCACTGATGTATGCCGAAGTCAACAGGCCGAAGGACGCCATGGAAGATCTGGACAGGGTTCTCAAGGATGAGCCCGGCAACGCCCTCACCCTCTACAACAGGAGCCTCCTGAAGGCCCAGGTCGGAGATTTCGAAGGGGCGCTGGACGACATGGACCGCGTGATAGGCATCAATCCCGGCAACGTACTCGCCTTCTTCAACCGGGCAGGCTACTTCATAGAGATGGGCCGCTGGCAGGATGCCCTCGAAGACTACAACATGGCCATCGCCCTCTATCCAGACTTCGCAAAGGCCTACATGAACAGGTCCTACGTGGAGAACATGATGGGCCGCAGGAAGGCCTCAAAGGCCGACTACGAGATCGCCCGAAGGAAGGTGGCCGAGTATCAGAGCAAACAGGCCGGAGGCCAGGCCGACTTCGCCGACACCACACGCAAATACAGCTCCCTGCTGGCTCTGGACGCCGATTTCGCCAAGAAGGACTTCGACAACGAGCTCCTCCAGCACAGGGATATCGACATACGCCTGAAATCCCTATACAAGTTCAAAATAGCCGGGAACGGCGAAGACGGCACGGTGCTGCTCCGCAGGGATTTCGAGAATCCGCTGGTGGAGCGCTTCATCGCATCCGTTCCCATCCCGGTCACGGTCACCAATGAAGACCTCCATGCCGTCCGGCTCACCCGCAGCCTGGGCAGCATACTTGCAGGCGACAGCAGCAGCGGCCCCGGCAACTCACGCCTCACCCCCTCGGAAATCAGCTTCATTCAGGGCATCTACGAGGTGCAGAACAAACAGTACAATTCCGCCCTGGGCTGCTTCGACAGGGCCGTGAAACAGGCGGAGGATGATGTCACCCGCGACCGCTATGCCCGCTTCTACAAGGCTTTCTATCTGATGAACAGGGGCGTGCTCCGCGCCGAGATGATTGACTTCATCGCCAGCATGGAACGTAACGTGCAGACGCTCACCATGGACGACCAGGGCACTATACGGGCCCGCGTCAGCGACCGCATCGACCGCAATTACGACTACTCCGAGGCCATCGCGGACATGCGGGAGGCCATACGCATCCTTCCGGACATCCCCTACCTCTATTTCAACCTGGGCAACCTGTACTGCCTCTCAAGCCAGATGGTGGAAGCTATCGAAAACTACGGCAAGGCCATAGGCATCTATCCCGACATGGGTGACGCCTACTACAACAGGGGCCTCGCCCTCATCTTCATAAAGGATAAGGAGAAGGGATGCATCGACCTGTCCCGCGCCGGCGAACTGGGCGTTACGGAGGCCTACAGCGTCATTTCCAAGTACTGCAAGAGCGATGATCAGCAATAAGATAGTGTTCCAGTCCCTTTCCAGCGGCAGCTGCGGCAACTGCTACTTCCTCCACATGGACGGAGAAGAGGGCGGTGCCGGAATCGTGATCGATGCCGGCGTGAGCATGCGGCGGCTGAAACAGGAGCTGCTGAAGAACGGATTCACCTACGACGACATCGACGCCATCCTGATCACCCACGACCACATGGACCACATCCATAACCTGGGGCCCTACTGCAAGCGCCTGCTCAAGCCCGTGTGGATGACTCGGACGCTCCGCGGATCCCTCGCAACGCACTGGATGACAGGAGAATACCTTGGCCCCGTGGTAAAGAACCTCGTGGACGGAGGATGGTCGGAGATAATCCCGGGCAAGGTTCGGGCCCGCTATTTCATCGTACCCCACGACGCCACGCAGACGGTCGGTTACTGCATCGACCTGAAAGGATACATATTCGTGATAATGACCGACATAGGCCGGATGACGGACGAAGCGCTTGGCTTCGCGTCCCAGGCCTCCACGGTAGTGATCGAATCGAACTACGACCTCGACATGCTCCGCGGCGGCGAGTACCCCATAGAGCTTCAGGACCGCATCTGCGGAGGGCACGGACACCTGTCGAACGCCGAGTGCGCCGATGCCATCAAGGATTTCCTTCATCCCGGGCTGGAGAATGTCTTCCTCTGCCACCTGAGCGAGCATAACAATACGCCCAGAAAGGCCGTGGAGGCCAGCCTGCCGGCCGTCGAAGGCACCGGCGTGCGTCTTCTGGCCCTCCCCCGCCAGACGGCTTCGCCGATGTTCATATTGTAATTTTGATTATATTTGTAAGAATGAAAGCATTCTGGTCGATGTTACGGCGCTATGTGCGCCCATACAATAAATACCTGGGAGGTTCGGTGCTGATGAACGTGCTCAGCGCGCTCTTCAACATCTTCTCCTTCACCCTCATTATCCCCGTGCTGAAGATCATCTTCCAGATGGAAGAGACCACCTACGCGTTCATGCCCTGGGGCGAAGGGGACTTCAAGGAGACCCTGGTGAACAACTTCTACTGGTTCGTATCCCAGTACATGGAGGTCCACGGCCCCATTGTCACCCTGCTGGTGCTTGCGGGCCTTCTCATCGTGATGACCGCCCTCAAGACCTCGTGCTACTTCGGTTCCACCGCAGTCATGGTGCCGCTGCGCACGGGCATCGTAAAGGATATGAGGATGGAGATTTACAACAAGATCCTTGCACTCCCCCTCGGGTTTTTCAGCCAGGAGCGCAAGGGAGACATCATCGCCCGCATGAGCGGCGACGTGCAGGAAGTGGAGAGTTCCATAGCGGGCTCCCTCGACATGCTCATCAAGAATCCTATCCTGATCGTGTTCTACATAGGCACTCTTATCTTCATCTCCTGGAAACTCACCCTCTTCGTGCTGGTGTTCGCACCCCTGATGATGTGGCTGATGGGAGTGATAGGACGCAACCTCAAGAAGCGCTCCACCGAAGCCCAGGCCCTCTGGAGCGACACCATGAGCCAGGTGGAGGAGACCCTGGGAGGCCTCCGCGTCATCAAGGCCTTCCTTGCCGAGAAGATGATGTCAATCCGCTTCAACAAGGTCACCGGGGCGATGCGCCGCAAGAATTCCCGGGTTTCCACACGCCAGGCGCTGGCGCACCCCGTGAGCGAGTTCCTCGGCACCGTGATGATCAGCATAGTGCTCTGCTTCGGCGGATTTCTGATCATCAAGGACGATTCCTTCATCGACGCTCCTACCTTCATCTTCTACATGGTAATCCTCTACAGCGTCATACAGCCCATAAAGGACCTTTCCAAGGCCGCATACAACATCCCCAAGGGCCTGGCCTCGATGGAGCGCATAGACAAGATCCTGGGAGCCCAGAACACCATAAAGGAGAGCGAAGGGGCTAAAGAGATAAAGGAATTTGGCGAAGCCATCCGCTTCGAGCACGTGAATTTCAGCTATGAGAGCGGCAGGCAGATCCTGTCCGACATCGACGTCGTCATCCCCAAGGGGAAGACAATCGCCATCGTAGGTGCCTCGGGAGGCGGAAAATCTACCATGGTAGACCTCATTCCCCGTTTCTACGACGTAGATTCCGGCCGCATCACCATAGACGGCACCGACATACGGGAATTCAAGCTGGACAGCCTGCGCGGCCTCATGGGCAACGTGAACCAGGAGCCCATCCTCTTCAACGACACCATCTTCAACAACATCGCATTCGGCGTGGAAGGAGCGACGGAAGAGGATGTGATAGCCGCCGCGAAGGTTGCCAACGCCCATGAGTTCATCATGGAGAAGGAGGAAGGATACCAGACCAACGTGGGAGACCGCGGATGCAAGCTCAGCGGCGGACAGCGCCAGCGCATCAGCATAGCCCGCGCTGTGCTCAAGAATCCTCCCATACTCATCCTGGACGAGGCTACCGCAGCCCTCGATACGGAAAGCGAGCGTGCCGTACAGGAAGCCCTCGAGCGCCTCATGAACAACCGCACCACGGTTGCCATCGCCCACCGCCTGAGCACCATCAAGGATGCCGACGAAATAATAGTAGTGGACGAGGGGCGTATCGTCGAACGCGGCAGGCACGACGACCTTATCGCCCTCGGCGGCTATTACAAGAAGCTTCACGACATGCAGGCCTTATGACGACTCCCAAGACCATACTGGCCCGCATCCTCTTCTTCCTGTATCTCGTGGCTATCGCGTTCCTCTGCTTCATGCACGTGGACAAGTTGCCCGACGTCCAGAAGTTCATATTAGGTATCCCTACTGACAAGGTGGCGCATTTCCTGATGTTCCTGCCTTTCCCCATCCTGGCATATCTGGCGTACGACCATCTCACCAACAAGGTCTGGAGCGCCATCCTCTTTGCACTTGCCACCTTCGTGATAGGCTGCCTGCTCGCATACGGCACCGAATACGTACAAGGCCGGCTTCCCTACCGTTCGATGGACATCAAAGACTTCAAAGCGGACGCCCTGGCACTGGCAATCAGCAGCGTCTTCGTTTTCATAATAGACGTTACACACCTGAAAAAACGCAAGAACTGAACATGCTCCGAAAAGTCCTGACCGTCGCCGCAATTCTGTTTCTAAGCGTTTCCGCAAACGCCCAGAAAGCCATTCTGGAGGCATTCGAACCGGTTACGGATTCTCTCACAGTGCTCGCCAAGGAGCATTTCCAGGTGCGCTCTTACCTGAAACTCAACAAGGCCATGAAGCGCGGCCAGCTCATGGACCTTTACTTCACCAAGGAACTCGGGGACCTTCCCTGGCGGCCGGAAGACCTCAAGTGGTTCCGGAGCCATGTCCGCGACCTGTGGCCCGAAGAGGTTAAGCAATACACCCTGGGCGGCATCTGGTGCGAAAGCGTGGATCTTTCCGAACTCGCACAGCCCGCTCCCGGCAACAACGGGCAGCCGAAGGATTACCGTTTCAAGGTGAAGGCTCCGGCCCGCAGCGTCTTTATCGAAGAAGTTGGCGCCCACAAGGCCGACAGGGGCCTGCGCGGCAGGAATATCGCCCTTTGGCAGAGCCACGGGCGTTACTACGACAACGGAGCCGGCTGCTGGAGCTGGCAGCGCTCCCCCAACTGGCGCACGACCGAAGACCTCTACACCCAAAGCTATGTTCTCCCATTCCTCATCCCCATGCTGGAAAGGGCAGGCGCATATGTGATCACCCCACGCGAAAGGGATACCAATACCATCGAGGTCGTAATCGACAACGACCGCCACTTCCGCTCCCCCGGATATCCGGTCCGCACCCACGGCTCCTATAAGGAAAAAGGGGCATGGAAGGATGCTGGAGAGGGCTTTGCAGACAAGAAAGAAGTATATGTGAAGGATGACAACCCCTTCACCCTCGGCACCGCCCGCCAGGCCTCATGCACGGCCGGCAAAGGCAATGCAAGCATACGCTGGAGCCCCGAATTGGAGAAGGACGGGCGTTTCTGCATCTACATCTCCTACAAGACGCTGCCGAACAGCAGCCGGAACGCAAGATATACCGTGGAACACCGCGGAGGACGCTCCGAATTCATTGTGAACCAGAAGATTGGAGGCGGCACCTGGATATTCCTGGGCGAATTCGAACTCGGGCCGGACTCCTATATCACGCTGGATAACGGCACTCCATCCGGCCGGACGCTGGAAAAGGGCAGCGTGGTGACCGCCGATGCTGTCCGGATAGGCGGCGGCATGGGCAAGATAGCCCGAGGCAAAGGCACGGACTGCTCCGAATGGGAGACATCCGGCCTGCCTTGCTATCTAGAAGGGGCCATGTATTCCGAACAGTGGGCCGGAATGCCCTACGACCGCATCCATCAGTGGAGCACGGATTACACCTGCGACTATGCCTCCAGGGGCGAATGGGTTAAGATGATGAAGGACGACATGGGCCTTCCCATCGACATTTCCCTGGCATTCCATACCGATGCCGGCATCACGCCCAACGATTCCATCGTGGGCACCCTGGCCATCTACACGCTCAAGGCTGACGGCAAGCGCAAATTCACGGATGGAAGCGACCGGGCGGCCTGCAGGCTCCTCACTGACTGGGTGCAGACGCAGGTGGTGAACGACATCCGGGCGGACTACGATTCGCTTTGGACGCGCAGGCAGACCTGGAACCGCTCCTATTCCGAATCCCGCACCACCGACGTGCCCGGAATGCTGATGGAACTGCTTTCTCATCAGAACTTCTCGGACATGAAGTTCGGGCTCGACCCTCAGTTCCGCTTCGACGCCTGCAGGGCCATCTACAAGGGCATGCTCAAGTTCCTGAGCACCTACTACGGCGAATCCTACGTGGTGGCTCCTCTGCCGGTCAGGGACTTTTCCGCCACTTTCGGTGACGACGGCTACGTTGTGCTGAACTGGAAAGCGACGGAAGATGAAAAAGAACCCACCGCAACTCCTTCGGAGTATATTGTTTATACCAGAATGGATGACGGGGCGTTCGACAAAGGTGTGCGAGTGAGTGAATGTCATCTCTCTCTTCCGATAGAGAACGGGCATCTGTATTCCTTCATGGTGGAAGCCTGCAACCGGGGCGGGCGCAGTTTCCCTTCAGAAATCCTGAGCATAGGGCAGGTATCGGCCAATGCCCGGAAAGTGCTGATTGTCAATAATTTCGATCGCATCAGTGCCCCGTCGTGGTTCGATTCCGAGAAGTATGCGGGATTCGATGCCAGGCTCGACAGCGGCGTACCATACATGAAAGACCTGTCCTACGGCGGAGAAAGCTGGGAGTACAGGCGCGACAAGAAATACATTAATAACACTGCCCCCGGTTTCGGGGCGACCGACATAGACATGGCCGGCTTCCAGCCAGGAGGAAACACCTTCGACTATCCTGCCGTGCACGGAAAAGCCCTTATGGACCTGGGCTACAGTTTCTGCTCCATGAGCCGCAGCGCCTTCGAGAAGGCCCCTGCGGAGGCATATTACGCGTTGGACGTGATCTGCGGCAAGCAGATAAGCACCCTTGTGGGCAATGCACGTGGTGGAGTTAGGTTCAGGGTATTCCCCACTGAGTTCAGGAAAGCCCTTCGCGCGTCGGCATCTGCAGGATGCAACATCCTGATTTCCGGCGCATACATCGCCACGGATGCCTGGGACGAGATCTATCCAATCAACGACGATGGGTATCAGGATGAGGCCCGCTCATTCATTACGGATGTGCTGGGCTACCGCTGGTCCACTACCCGCGGATCCGTGAACGGAAAGGTGGACTTCGACGGAGAGACAATCCGCTTCTGCAACGAACTGAATGAAGACAGCTACTGCGTCGAGACAACCGGCGGCATTAAGCCGACCTCCGGAGGCAGGACGATCGCCAACTTCACCAACCGCACCGGGGCTGGTGTCTACCACCCCTTCGAAGGGTACGGAGTCGTTGCCTGGAGCTTCCCACTCGAGCTATTGTCATCTAAAGACGAACTTAAGACTATTTTAGATAAATCATTGAAATATTTTTAATAACACTATGGAACAAACAAAATTCAGAATTGAATCCGACCTTCTCGGCGAACTTGAAGTGCCGGCTGATGCCTACTATGGAGTTCAGACCCAGAGGGCTATCAACAACTACAAGATTTCCACTACGCACATGAGCGATTATCCTGAGTATATAATCGCAATGGCATACGTGAAGTGGGCCGCGGCTTCCGCAAACGCCGAACTCGGCGCCCTGGATCCCAAGATTGCCGATGCAATCTGCAAAGCCTGCAAGGAAATAGTCGACGGCAAGTTCCACGACCAGTTCCCGGTGGACATGATGCAGGGCGGCGCAGGAACCTCGGTCAACATGAACGCCAACGAGGTAATTGCAAACCGCGCCCTCGAGATCATGGGCCACAAGAAGGGTGAATACCAGTTCTGCTCCCCCAACGACCATGTGAACTGCGCCCAGAGCACCAACGACGCCTATCCAACCGCATTCCGCTACACCTTCTTCCGCATGAACCGCCATCTCGAGAAGGCCCTGCAGGACCTGATCGACTCTTTCCGCGCCAAGGGAGAGGAGTTCAAGGACATACTCAAGATGGGCCGCACCCAGCTTCAGGATGCCGTTCCCATGACCTCCGGCCAGGAGTTCAACGCCTTTGCGAACAATCTTGAAGAAGAGATTGCGAACCTCGAGCGTAACGCAGTGCTGCTCAAGGAGATTAATATGGGCGGAACCGCTATCGGAACAGGACTTAACGCAGTTCCCGGTTTTGCAGAACTGTGCACCAAGCGCATGAGCGAGTTCTCTGGCGACAGCTTCGAAAAGGCCCCCGACCTGGTGGAAGCAACTCCTGATACCGGTGCTTATGTAAGCTATTCCGCCGCCCTCAAGCGCCTGGCAGTCAAGCTCAGCAAGATCTGCAACGACCTCCGTCTCATGGCTTCCGGCCCCCGCTGCGGCCTGCACGAGATCAATCTGCCTCCCATGGCACCAGGCTCGTCCATCATGCCCGGCAAGGTGAATCCCGTCATCCCCGAAGTCACTAACCAGGTGTGTTTCAAGGTGATAGGTAACGATACCTGCGTCGCCTTCGCCGCCGAAGCCGGCCAGCTTCAGCTGAACGTCATGGAGCCCGTGATCGCCCAGTCCATCCTCGAAAGCCAGACCTGGCTCGTCAACGTGATGAACACCCTCCGCACCAAGTGCATCGACGGCATCACCGTGAATGCAGAGCACTGCTACGAGATGGTTAAGAACTCCATCGGCATTGTAACGGCCCTGAACCCTTATATTGGATATAAGAACAGCACCAAGGTCGCCAAGGAAGCCCTTGAGACCGGCGGAAGCGTGTATGATATAGTGTTGGAGAAGGGGCTGATGACCAAGGAAGCGCTCGACAAGGCCCTCGACCCTGTCGCCATGCTCCACGCTCACAAACTGTAGGTCCTACTCCGTAAAAAGAAATAGCTCTCCCTACGCAGATAAAATGCTGCGGGAGGGCTATTTCTTTTTGCGTTGATATTCGTCCTGCGCGTCCTTTATATCCTGAGGGATCGAGCGCCCGGTTACTTTTTCTATAGCGGCAAAACTCCCCAGATCATCCCATGGCCAGTCAGCCGGAATGCACCAGACATGGGGCGATTTTTCCATCACAGCATAGTCGATGGAGATCTTCTCGCAGGTGGGGAAAAGACGGCCAAGTTCGGCCTCTTCGGAAGGGGTGTAGAAGGAGGGTTGGAGGGCGTCCATGACGGCAGAAATCTGAGGCGCAAACCTGCGGATTTCAGCCTCCACCGTCATAGTATTCCAGACGAAAATTCCAGCGTTCCAGAAGTAATTTCCGGCCTCCAAATAGCGTTTTGCGGTCTCAATGTCAGGTTTTTCGCGAAAACTGGCAACTTTAATTATATCTGGCTGATTATCAATTGTTTGCGATTCGCTATTTGATGAAATCTCAATATATCCATAACCGGTATGAGGCTCTCTGGGCTTGATTCCAACGCATACGATTGAAGGCTTGCCGGAGGCAGTAAATTTAAGCGCTTTCCTTATCGTAACTGCAAATAAATCAATGGATGAAACAAATGCGTCAGAAGGAGTAACAACTATGTTACATTGACCAAAACGGGCCTTAATCTTCCAAATTGCGTAAGAAATGCACGGAGCGGTGTTCCGAGGGGCCGGTTCGGCCAGTATCTGGTCGTCCGGAATGGAGGGTAATTGCTCCTTTATCCAGTGTACATAATCCTTCGAAGTCACCACCCAGAAACGGGCCTCCGGATCCACCTCGCGAAAGCGCTCATATGTCATCTGTATGAGGGTCTTTCCGCTGCCCAGAAGATCGAGAAACTGCTTGGGTTTTTCCGCTGTGCTGAGGGGGTATAGACGGGTCCCCTGCCCCCCTGCCATTATTACAATATGATTGGTCATGGTCGATTCTTTATCATACAAATATACAGAAAAAAAAACATTAAAAGATTTGGATTATTGAAACGAAAGTTTTATCTTTGCATCCCCAAATTGGAGACTCGTTAGCTCAGTTGGTAGAGCACAACACTTTTAATGTTGGGGTCTCGGGTTCGAGCCCCGAACGGGTCACAGAACTTTGAGATTTAAATGCACCCTTAGCTCAGCTGGTAGAGCAATTGACTCTTAATCAATGGGTCCAGGGTTCGAGCCCCTGAGGGTGTACCAAAAGCGACAGTGATTTCACTGCCGCTTTTTTTTGTTATCTTGCAGGCATTGTCGTATATTTGTTATTATGAGTACTTACATTCCTGATGCCACGCGCTACGATAACATGGCCTACAAGCGCTGTGGGGCCTCCGGCATAAGAATACCGGCGATTTCCCTGGGTCTGTGGCAGAATTTCGGCACGGACACCCCTATCGAAACCATCCGCGAGATAATCCACAAAGCATTCGACCATGGAATCTGCCATTTCGACCTTGCGAATAACTACGGCCCGCTTCCCGGGGCGGCGGAAGAGAACTTCGGCAAACTGCTGCAATCTTCCCTGAAGCCCTACCGCGACGAACTCTTCATCTCAACCAAGGCCGGGTATCTGATGTGGCCCGGGCCCTATGGCGACTGGGGCTCCAGGAAGTATCTCATCTCCAGTCTGGACCAGAGCCTGAAACGCATGCACCTGGACTATGTCGATCTGTTCTATTCACACAGATATGACCCCGACACGCCACTTGAAGAAACACTTCAGGCACTAGTAGATATAGTACGACAGGGCAAGGCTTTATATATTGGCATCTCGCGTTATCCTCACGATGCTGCCATCAAGGCGTTCGAGTATCTTCGGGAAGCGAAAACCCCCTGCCTGCTGTTCCAGGACAAGTATAATATCATAGACCGGGGGCCTCAGGACAAAGGCCTTCTGAACCTATCGGCCAAATACGGATCCGGATTCATAGCCTTCTCCCCTCTTCAGCAGGGACTTCTCACGGACCGGTATCTGAAAGGGATTCCCGCCGGTTCCCGCATGTCCAGGGCCGGGAGTTCCCTCTCGAAAGACACATTGACACCTGCGATGCTCGATTCACTCCGCAGCCTCGACGAACAGGCCCATAAAAGAGGCCAGACCCTGGCTCAATTGGCCCTGGCCTGGCTGATATCGAAACCCGAGGTCACCTCGGTGATAGTCGGAGCAAGTTCCGTCGCCCAGCTGGAGCAGAATCTCGGCGCTCTCGACAATACAGTCTTCAGCCCCGAAGAACTATCCATGATAGACGCAATAGTGCGTTTTAATCATGAAACTGTGGTAAAATAATGCGTTTTAAAAAGAAATTTTCGGTAAAATAATGCGTTTTAAAAGAAAAATCGTACCTTTGAAACAGCAGAATAATCAGTAAGAATGAAGAAGAAAAAGGTAATCAGGGTGATAGACAAGAAGGTGTTGGAGTATGTGCTCACTGAGCAGCAGGAAGAGCTAGAGTTGAGGGCGGAAGAGAAACTCTGCCACCGTAAGGAAGAGACGCGCGTGGACCTGAAGAGCACTCAGGCGCAGTGCGTCATAGGTGTCAGGCGTAGCGGCAAGTCGACAATGTGTTATCAGTCTCTGCATGAGGCGGGACTGAAGTATGCGTATGCAGACTTTGACGATGAGCGACTTGAGGGCATGGGCTCAGACCAACTGAACGATGTTCTGGAGGTGCTTTATAAGATTTACGGTGATTTCAATTGCCTATTCCTGGACGAGATACAGAACGTGGAAGGCTGGCATCTGTTCGTGAACCGTATGCTGCGGAAGAAAATGAAGGTAGTGATTACGGGATCGAACGCGAAACTCCTGAGTGGCGAATTGGCTACGTACCTGACGGGCAGAAACAAGGAGATTGCGCTATACCCGTTCTCCTTTATGGAATACTGCAAGATGAAAGGGGTGGACATGACGCGCAAGACAACCAAGGCGGAAGCGTTCCGCAGGGCTGCCTTTGACGAGTACATGAAGCAGGGCGGGTTCCCGGAGCTGCTATCTATGGAAGATGGCAGGGCGTACGTGAGCACACTGGTTGAAAACATCCTGAAGCGGGACATCGAGCAGCGCTACAAGATAGCCTACAAGGCCGCGTTTGAGAATATGGCACACCACCTGTTGAACGTGTCACCGACGATTGTGGTAATCAAGGACCTGGCGGAGCTGTTCCACTTCAAGTCTGAACATACGGCCCGTAACTATGTTAACTATCTGCAGGAGGCATATATGCTGATCGGAGTGCAGAAGTACTCGCAGAAAAGCAGGGTGCGGTCGGTGCAGGAGAAGGTGTATGCGGTGGACGTGGCGATGATGAGCGAGCGGGAAAACGCGTTTGCCGGGGATAATCTGGGGCATAGGCTAGAGACTATCGTTCTTGTGCATCTGATGCGCCGCTGCAAGATGGATGGGCTGGACGTGTATTACATGAACGAGCGCAACAGTGAGTGCGACTTTGTGGTGTGCAAGGGGGGCAAGGTGCTGCAGGCGATACAGGTATCATATGACATTTCAGTTCCGAAAACCAGAAAGCGTGAGATTAACGGTATCCTGACGGCCGCCCGGGTTACCGGCTGCAAGAATCTACTTTTGCTGACTGATCACGAATACGAGGAGATTGACGAGGAAGGATTCCATATCAAAGTACAGCCCGTCTATGACTGGAGTATTGAGCTGGGGTAATCCGCTTTTAGGAACCACCTCACGATATTGAAGAAACTCTTTACGGCAAATAGTCAGCCAGCTTGTCGTGGATGGTCTTCGCCATCATGTCGAAGGCCGGGGCGGTAGGATGGGAGCCGGAGCATTTTTCAACGGCAACTCCGACGAAATTGACATATGGAATACCGAAATGATTGGCAATTTCGATGATAGAGGATTCGAATGAGGCTGTGATGCAGTCCCCTATGATGATGATAATCTGAACGCCCTCATAGCGATCCTGGAGCATCTTGATAATCTTTATATAGGCGCTGCGGAAGGATGAGTCATTCAGTTGTTCGATAGGATAGTCATAGTCATATGTTCCAAGCGGGGATGGCTGTCGTGTGTCATTGGTTCCACCGTGAATGACTATAATGTCCGGGTCAACGAAATCGTAGACCCTGTCCACAAATCCAGCCGCAATAAGTTCGTTGGTCTTGCGGCCGGATTTAACCTCATGTATGACGCAGGTGCCCGACCAGGAGCTATTTGCATCAAGCACACCATGCTCCATATAATCATAAATCAGTCTCCACCAATATGTCTTCTCCTTGGAATCCACCGCCTTGGCCGCACCCTTCCCAACATTGGGATCCCGGCTTGGGTAAAAAGGATGGTAGTCGGAGCTACACAAGGTTCCGTCAAAAGAAGATATGGAGTCCCCCAGGATACCGACCTTCCGGGTGGGCTGCTTATCGGGAGCTGAGAAATCCAGGTCGACGAAAGATATTTTGCCGCTCTTTAGCGTTATACTTTTTGTAAAGTCGTAAGTATAGCGACTCGTTACGACAGTGAACTTGCCTTTGTATTCTCCAGGAACGCAGGTAATACCGAACTGCCCGGGGCTTTCCCTGCGTCCGACTACAGGGCGATTGACAGAATCGTCCGATGCCCATTCCATAGAAACCTTGGGGCCCGCACCCGTAAAAGATCTGCCAAAGTAAAAGCCAACTATATCTCCCGCCTCGGCCGTATAGGACACGGAAAGCACCCTTTCATTGTCGGCAAAGTGCTTGGAATCGTAGAGATTAACTATAAGGCCTGATGTAAACTTATTGATCTTGCCCTCAAGGTCCTTGGAGGATTCCACATAAACCTTCTTCTGCAGGGCCGGAACCACCAAATCCGATGGGCTTCCGTCTCCCGGTTCACCCTGTTTGCAGGACAAAAAGGGAAGGAATACCGCCGAGAATACGATTATAAGAGATAACCTCTTTATGAACTATTTTATGAACTATTTTACAGACACCAGTTTGATGCCCAGCAGGAAAGCCAGTTTCTCAAGTTCCCCAGCCACATGCCCAATTCCTATTGCACAGTGATGCGAAGGGCCTGCCTTGCACCATTGATCGAAGAAACTCCTCATACCGCAAGGGAAAGTGTAACGGCTGTTGGTGTTGCCTATTTCCAGAATATCCCCCGGCACAGCACGTCCTTCGGCGGCAAGGAGGAAAACACCGTCCTTTCCTTCACATACGGAAAGAAGGGTTACATCGCCCTCGCGGACGGTCATCTGTATCGAGAGGCCCTTGCCAGGCTTTCCGTGATAAACCGGAAGAGGGACAAGGCCAACTTTTCCATCAGCCATTAGGTAGTGCGCAGGGCCATCGTGGCCAAGAAGCACCACGTCGCTGTCGAAGTCCATCGCATAGAACTCGGAGAAGGATCCCCCGGCTCCAAGAAGACTCATTATCTTCATGGCAACGGCGTTTTTAACTTCATACTCCCCTGCTACGGGAATTCCACGGCCGGTCAGAAGCGTATTACCGGCTATCACGGAAGTGACGATGTTCTCATGTTCACCACCCGGAGCACCTTCGTAGTAATATGCCATGGCATCAAGTTTATGTCCGGATACCAACTTGTCCAAAGCAACCGATGTCTTGGCAGCGCGTTCAAGCTCATTTTTCGTACAGGCCTTGCTGACAGAAAAAGCCTCGTTGAACTCTTTTATCTTCCCCTGTGTCTCCTTTTCGGTTACGCTTTTGCGCAGGGAAGCCAATTCGTCCATCTCTATCAGATCTATATGAGTGCCGAACGTCGAACTGATGCGACGCAGATCGGTATAAACATCGACCATTCCGCAATAGTAGTGCCCAAGAAGCCCCAGACGGCTGTTCATCAGCCCACGTTTGGTCTTCGCCGCCTTTACCCACGATGAGAGTTCCTGCCATGTGCCGGAATCGTTCAGATGGCCAGTAAGGATGTCATACCTGATGCCGGCGTTGTTGAACACCGAGGCTAATTCCGGAATGGAACATGCCGTGCAGCTTTCCAGCCACATCCCGGTCATCTTGCCCCGATCCCCAAGGGAATTGATCTTCTTGTAATCGATAGCTGAAGATGGCTGTATGTTTAGTAAAACCATCGGGCAGGATGTTTCCAATGCAATTGGGAGAATCGTGGATGAAAGACAGTATGTAGCTATATGGGCGAATATGATATCCACCCCCTCCGCTTTCAGACGAGCAGCGCCTTCCCTGGCTTTTTCAGGAGAATCCACCATTCCTATGTTGCACACCTCGACACCCTCTTCTTCAACAATATGCGACACTATCATGTCGCTATAGGAATTCAAATTATCCAAGAGGCCGTCAAATTGCCCCCAGTATGTATCGAGACCTGCGCTGAAGAACCCGACTTTTAACATTAAAAGAACAAACAGAGCTTTCATATTACATGTATTTCTTGCAAAATTAGTATTCTATACAAACTTCCACCCCATCCGGCGCAGAATAATCAACTTTTGGAGAACCGTCCTCCGTCAATGACCATGAAACCGCTATCCTGCCGAGCGGTGTCTCATACCAGCCTTTGGCCCAAGTGATATCCCCTACAGGAAGCGGATGTATGATAATCCTATCCGATGCCACTGCATCTGGAGCATCTTTTATGCCTAATACATTGGTATAGAACCACTCCATAACATGCCCCAGCATTAAGTGATTGTTGGACACGTTCCTGTACGCAGGCCACGATTCCGTAAGGGCAGTGGCCCCTTTTTCCAACTGATAGCCATATCCGGGCACATCGGTACGATTTATCATCCTGTACAGGGTTTCACTTCCCTCCTTGCTCCTTCCCAGAGCCTCTACAAGATAATGGAAACCGATATCGCCGCTGGTTAGAGCAAAGCCACCTTCACGAATAACAGACAGCAGAGTTTGTTCAACGGCTTCACTGTCTCCTTCGGGAACCAGACCAAGGCTTAAAGGCATGGCCAGCGATGTCTGGCTGCCTGTAGAGTATATATGATGCTCCGCGTCGTAGAACTCGGCATTGAAAGCAGATCTGATATCATCCGCAAGTTTATCGTATTTCTCCACTTCATCCTCTCGGGAAAGCATCTTTGCCACCGCAGACATGGTAACGGCATCTTCATACCAGGCCGCCGTTGCGGTAAGCGGGATGGGTGTCAGCTGAGCCTTTCCATAGTCTTTAGGACCCAGATCGCACCAATCTCCTAGCCCGTGCCGAAGAATGAAGTTGTCAGCCTTCCCGGAAAGATAATCCATATACTTTGTCATCATCTCCCAGGAATCCTCCAAAAATGCCTTGTCGCCATACCATCTGTAAAGATACCATGGCAGTAGGACGCAAGACGATCCCCATTCGGGAGAATCGACGAAGCCGCCCCTGAACACAACATATTCAGGTGCTATGTCGGGTACAAGGCCGTTTTCCCGCTGCGAATCTTTCATGGCCAGAATGATGTTCCTCAAAACTCCGTCTATCCTGTAGTTAAGACGGATTGAGTTCCCCATCAGATGATCCTGTTCAAGCCAGCCAAGTTTTTCCCTGTGCGGGCAATCGGTTATAACACTCTGGAGATTGCTTTTTATCGCCCAGTCAATCAGGTTAAAGATACGGTTCATCAAAGGGGATGAGCACTCGAATCTTCCAGCTTGAGGTGCGTCAGCCCTGGTATGAAGGAGCGTGGCCTCCAAAACATCGAACGCTCCTTCCACGGGCACAATCTCGGCATACCGAAGCCCATAATAAGTAAACTTGGGGCAGAACATTTCTTCGCCTCTGCCGGAAAGCGTATATTCGCAATAGAACGGAGCACCCGATGCCTGCTGAGTTACATGACCGTCATCGTCCAGCAGTTCTCCCGGATAAACCCGAAATCTGGCCCCCTTGTTTCCTTTCGCCTTAACCAAAACCTTTCCTGATGCGTTCTGGGCGAAATCGAACACCATTGCACCGTCCAAAAACCTTGAAACTGATGAGGTTACCAAGGTATCTTTAACTTCAACTTGAGGGGATGACTGAAGGCATAGTTCCCCTCCGGGAGAGTTCACCCGTATTGCATTGTCCCAGGCAGAATCGTCAAAACCCGGTAAATACCAGCCGGAGACCTCCAGATTCGAATCATAATCCTCACCTCCGAAAATGCTGCTGTAGGTAATCGGAGAAGGATGGCATTTCCAATCTGTTCCGCTAACTATTCTCTTCTTGATGCCAAAAGGATATTCCAATTCAAGACTACAAATCATCTTGGGGTATCCATAGGCATTTTCGAGTTTTGCGTAACGGTTGGATGAAATGTAATGAAAGCCGTTGCCCACTGTCACAGCCAGCACATTGTTATCTTCCATCAGCTCCGTCACATCATATTCATTATAGAGCACATGTTTCTCGTACATCGACCAAGCTGGGGCCAAAGCACCTGATATGCAGGTTCCATTCACCAAAGCCTCATATTGACCCAGCCCGGTTATTCGCAAAGTGGCTTTTTTTAGATGCCACCCGGCACGAAACTCCTTCCTGAACATAGGGACTACAGCCTCTTCCAGCACGGTCCCGCGATTTCCCGGCCTGTGCCTGCCTGGCACAAGCCGGGACTCCTCCGGCATCTCGCTCATACCTATCCAAGAGGACTCTGCAAAAGGGTCTTTTTGCAAACTTGAACAGGAAACCAATAGGGAAAGCACCAAGGCTTTCCCCATTGTTTTAAAAAATACATCAACCACTTAATACTACAGTTTTAATGTCGGTTCAGTTCCAGAGAAATCCCAAATTGTGCTGCTCCAGGCAGTTCCCACTTTGGTCGCATCCTGCACAAGGGCAGAAAGCGTCTGAGTGGTCGCCAGCCCATGGTGGCAGAATGCATAAGGGTTGGCAGAACCTGTCTGAGGAATCCTACCGGCAGAAGTGATGAAATCCATATCCTCCAGGGCTGTATTTTCAGCAATCTTACAATCGAATTCCATACCTGAAGTGCGGTAACAATAATTCACAACAACATCCTTATCTTTTCCCATTCCGATGATTGCGCCACAGCTAAACCTGTTTCCTGAGGCAGTCGCTGATATTGAGGAGTTGAAGGCCATACACCTTACTGCACTGAAACCCTCAGCTGCTATATATCCGATTATGCCGCCACCGGAGCCCATAGAGCCTGCATTGATGGGAGAGGTAGAATAACAATTTGTAATTGACATAGTACTGGCGCCCTCGTGCGTGCCAACGATACCTCCGACGAATCTGCCTTTAACTCCGATACTGCTGCAGGTCGTATAGCAATCGCTGATGGTGATTGTCCCCGCCGTACTTAAATTACGACCAATCAGTCCCCCTGCATAATGGACAGCATAAATAGAGCCGCCTTCAACACGGCATTTGGATATATTAACCGTGCCTGCACCTGCCGTTATGTCTCCAACAAGACCACCAGCGCAAGTTGCGCTAGGGCTTAGGTTCAATGTACAATCCGATAATGTGACACCTTGCACCGTAGCACCGACACCAATCTGTCGTCCCAAAATACCGAAGTTAGATCCTGATCCCGAGATCGTAATCGCAGCATTTGAAATGGTCAGATTCTCTACCGTACCATTTAGATCGTAGAAAAGAGGATTGCTCAAGTTGCTTACAGCCTTTCTATTGCCATCAAAACTAATAACCTTGTCGTAAGGATCAGCGTTGTTAAGCGGAGTCCAGGACTCTCCGGACATATCGACGTCCGCCATCATCTTGAAGTATTTGGTTTCACCGGATACGAGGTCAGCTGCAATATGATGCATATGGATAGGTTCGGTGATAAGCCAGGGATCGCCGTCAACGCCGGTGCCGCCCGCGTAGCGGCCGGTGCTGCTCCACGCGCTCTTGTCGAGTGTGATGACGTTCACCTTGCCAGCCTGGAGCACGAAACTCGTGGTCAGGGTGATCTCCTTCTCCCAAACATTGTCGTAACTGTCGGTGAACTTCACCTTGACTTTTTCACCTGCCGCAACGGCCTCGGAATTCTTCTGAGAAAGGGCCATATATGCGGTGAAAGCGTGCTTTGCATCGAGGGTAACTCCCGAAAGAGTCAGGTCGAGGCTGGCTGCTTTGGTGGCGTTATTGTCGGTATAGAACACTGCCGAGGGGGCCTCGATGCCGACGCCCTTGACGGTCGTCACTACATCGGGCACCTGAATATGGAACTTAAGGATACCGCTCTGGGCGAAGGTGCCGCCTGCCGGGGCAGCGAACTTAACGTCGCTGAAGTCGGAAAGACCGGTGATCTTCGCAGTCCACGCGCCGGTGAGATGTGCAAGATTTGCATCGCCTGTCTGGGTCTGGCCGACGAAGGACTTGCTGTCCATTGCGGCTAAAGAAGTGACAGTACCGGGATAGAGCACGGTGAATGATGAGCCGGTGACAGCAGTTCCGGTGAAGTTGGCCTTCGAGCCGGATACTCCGCTGAGGGTAAAGGTCTGTGCTTCGTCAGTATCTTCGCCTATGATGGTGAGCTTGTCTGATGTACTCCAGGCTAGGTCCACCTTGTTAGTTCCCTGCGTGAAGTCCACCTTGGTGGCGGGATCTGTTGCAGGGACCGAAGGGAGGGTTGCAGTAATGGTAATGGTCTCGCCGGGCTGATAATCCGCCTCGGGAGCCTTTTCTTTTTCGCAAGCGACGACAGCAAAGATCGACGCAAGAATTACGGTTGAGAGTTTGATTGCGTGTTTCATCGTGTGTCGTTGTTTAGAAAGTCTGGTTAAAGTCAGTAAATGTAATCTCATCGATGCTGCCCAGGGCAGTGTCGATTGCCAGAGCGTCGATGTCGCTCGTCAGCACGGGATGATTCCCCGTCACCTCGTAGGCCGCCGATGCGGGAGCCTCATAGGGATGCAATTGTTTGGTTTTCATCATATTGGTTATGGTTATTAATGTTCGTTATTTCACAATCACTGTTTCTATCCCGAGCAGGTCGATGCCCGCCTCCTTGAGTTCGCGGGCAGCCTCCTGAGCACGCTCCGGGGAATCCACCATGCCGAGGCCGCGGACGGACACTCCGCCCTCCTCCGATATGATCCCGGCAATCTTCTCGCCGTATCCGAGGAGGCTGTCATTCAGTCCCTCAAACTGGGCCCAGTAGGTATTGAGCCCCGCGCTGAAAAATCCAATTTTAGTCATCATTTAAAAACAGGTTCAGATCCAGAAAAATCCCATATTTCACCACTCCAGGCAACTCCTACTTTACTTGCATCCTGCACGAGGGCGGAAAGCGTCTGAGTGGTTTCCTTGCCGTGATGGCAGCGTGCGTTTGTATTTGTCGCTCCAGCTTGTGGCAACGCGGCTGCAGGAGAAATGAATTCCATATCTGTCATTGCAGTATTGTCTACAGCATTTGAACTATAAGTAATACTATTAGAACGGAAGCAGTTGTTAACTTCAATGGCAATGCCTGGGTTGCCCTTGCCTATGATAGCCCCACTACTGTGATTATTTCCACTCGCAGCGGTTGCAGTAATGGAGGTATTAAATGCCATACATCTTATTACACTAAGTCCTGCACCTGAAATAAGACCTATAATGCCGCCGCTACCGGTTGTACTCTTAATAGCGCTTGTTGAATAACAATCGGTTAGTACTGTAGATCCTTTGGCATGACATCCGAGAATCCCCCCAGCCCAACTGCTTGCCTCCGCAGCAACATCTCCGGTAGAAAAAGAATTGCCGATACTGAGAGTTCCCGCTGTGCTTTCGTTGGAACCTATTAATCCCCCTGAATAATAAGAAGTCTTTGTTTTTACGGATCCTCCCTCGAAACTGCACTTTGTCAGACTCACTGTAGCATCTGATGACAAAACCACCCATCCAGCAATTCCACCGGCACGATTTTTATATGCGCTTACAGAAGTATTAAGAATATGCACATCTTCAATTTCAGCATTATTTGTTATTTTCCCAATCAATCCTCCGGCACCTTCACGACTAGTTAAGGTCACATTACTGTCAGATATACTAACCCTTTGTACCGAACCAACAACTGAAATCTGTCTGGCTAAAACACCAAAATTTAGACTTGCATTCGAAATATTTGCATTTGAAACCGATAAATTCTTAACAGTTCCGTTTAAATCATAGAAAAGTGAATTGTTCAAATTGCTTATAGTCTTACCATTGCCCTCAAAGTTGACTACCTTATCGAAGGGGCTGGTGTTGACAGAAGACCAGGCGACCCCAGTAAGGTCAATATTATCAATCAATTTGAAGTATCTGGTTTCTCCAGATGCCAAAAGGCCATTTATGGCCTGCATCTGGTGCTGGTCGCCGATGAAGAAAGGATGCGCGGCGGTGCCGTCGTCGTCCTTGCCGGCGTATTTGTCGATGTTCGAGCAATCAATGCCGATATACTGGGGTTCGCCGAAATTGCTGCCTGCTGGAATCACACGGTAAGCCGTGTACTTCTCGTATTCGTTTGCAGAGGTCTGGAACTGGATGAGCAGGTCCATCGCTGCGGCAGTTACAGCATCTCCGGCAGGGAGGGTTGCATAAACATCAAGTGTCTTGTCATCGCCAGCAGTTCCATGAGTGGTCAGATTCACTGCCAACTCCTTCGAACCTGCGAACACAGCCTCGGAAGCCTTGAAGATAACCTTCTGCACTGCACTTGCCACTGCATCGGGGAGTTTTGCCCTGAGGCGAAGGACAGACGACTGTGAGAAGGTTCCGCCAACCGCACTTGCACCTGCCTCACTGAATGTGATGCCGGTGTATTCGCTTGCTCCGCTGATGGAGACCACATAGCCGAGATGACTGGCATCGCCGTCTTCACTCTGAGTCTGCTCTGCATATCCGCCAGCAAGCTTGCTATAACTGATAGTGTACTTGCCAGCGCCATCGGGAGCAGGGGCTGTACCCTCGAATTCAGCGGACTTTCCGTCTCCGGATATAGAGCCGGTCTTGACTGTGAAAGTATTGCCGTTGATATCAAGTTTGTCGGCATCTTCCCAGGCGAGCTTGATGACTTTCTTGTTATCGGCGTCCTGGGTTAGAGTAACCTTGGTAAGGCCTTCGTCAGGCATGCTGACAGAGATTGTAACCTTCTCGGCAACGGGGGCAACTTCCTCCGGATCCTGAACAGGGTTCTTAACTTCATCCTTGCTGCAGGAAGAGAAGATCATCAGCGCCGCAACGGCGGCGAAGGATAATGAATAAAGCATTTTCATGATTCTTCCTCCTTGCTTTTAGACGCCCTCGTCAATTAAGTTGTTGGTAATTACGTCTTTGAGGCCGTTGCTGCCTTCCAGGATTCGGTTTTCAGCCATCAGCTCGATGGTTTCGGTACGGGGGGACGAATATTGTGCAGCCCCACATTTCTCAATATCAGTGTTTTTCATAAACGTTATCATTATTTACCACTTAGTGCCTCTCTGGCATCTATCTCTCCGTCCAGAATTTTTACGGCCATATCCATCCTCTGCAGGAGATAAGGCCGCAGCACATTCCAACGATAGTAGTTTTTGCGGAAGTGCTTGATCGGCAGATCGACATCATTGCCGTTGAACAACAGCCTGACCACATAATCGCCGTTTCCTTTCTTGGGGCGGAAGAAGATCATTTGCAAGTTGGTGGCCATCGTTATATTTGAACAACTGAAAGAATTCTCGATCTTGAAGGGATCATCTTCAGGAGTGTTCCATCCTTTGGCATCCATCAAGGGAAGAAGCGCAGCGCACGGCCAGTCGTGTCCGAAACGCAGCCTGGCAGCAACGCCGTTTTCGATATCCTCATCAGCGTGATCAACGAAGTCCCGAAGAAGCACTTCGCGAAGCGCCCACTGGCGTCCTCCCGTAGTTTTGCAATCAGGACCGCATATCTTGTAATTCCTCAGGTTGTAAGCCCTCCAAAGCCCATATCGGACATTAATAGGAATAAAACGTGTAATGGAGGCGAATTCATCCCCTACACACGGGCCATCTGCAAGGACATTATACAAACCATAGGTCCAGTCCAATCCGTTGTCCTTGAATCCCAGTTTCGTGACATCTTTGAATACTGTTTTAAGAAAACTCTCGACATCGACTTCCTTCGCCAAAGCATTCCAATCTTCCTGCCACTTGTTTCTCGAACTGGCATTATTAAAGTCGACTTCGGTCGCTCTCGGGTTGGTTTCGTGATTTCCGTTCAAGAAACGGAAATCCTCCTCTTCCGACCTTTTCGTAATGTCCAATTCAGGGACTGCGGCAGTAAGCGACCCCAGGAAAAGATTCATCGACTCGATTACCCTTTCTACTGGTGTAGAGCAGGCAAATATCTTTCCTCCGGGCTTGAACACACTGCTATAATGCGTATACATTTCTTTTCCGAGAGCGGAATGCTCTGCCCGCCCACGGTCTGTTAGCAAAGCTGCTTTCCCAAACGCCGCTTGATATAACAGCTGATATTCATTCCAGAAGGTATGTCCCAGAGAGGTGAGGTTGTCTTCGTCCGCAGCCGTTGAGAGGACCTTGTATATCTTGTCATACTGCCTTTGAGTAGTGCAAAACCGAGACCCATGACGTCCATAGTGACTTATATAGAAAGCTTCGTAATCTTTCTCAATCGCTTTATCGGACCAGTCCGTAAAAACATATGGCCGGTAATTGCCGTCAAGCAGTTCCGGATTCGATGTCATATGTTCCTGCATTGACGCCACCGTTGGCATCTTGGGGAAACAAGATGCCAACGTAAGCGCCAGTGCAGCAACGAGAATTCTGTATAATCTCATTGTTTTTCAGTCCTATTTTAACGTAGGATAATCCTTTGAGAAGTCCCAGATTGAACTGCTCCAGGGCTCTCCAACAAGTTTTGCATCTTGAACAAGGGCAGAAAGTTTCAGCGAAGTTTCCTGACCATGATGGAAGAACGCATTCGGATTATCTTCAGGAGGAGTAAGCAACGTGGGAGTAGAGACAAAAGCCATATCAAACAGTTCGGTATTGCCTGTACAAAGATTCTCATATACCAAATCCTTGGAACGATAACACTTGTCTACAACAACAGGAGCATTGCGGGCAGAGCCAAGGACTGCTCCGCTTCCATAACGCTGTCCGTCGTTGGTCGCCTTGACCAAAGAGTTGTAAGCCATACACCTGACAATGCTTAAACCTTCTCCTCCAGCATAGCCGACAATTCCGCCAGCTCCCCATCTGTGTGAATAAACAGCTCCGCTCGCATAGCAGTTCTCAAGATTTGTTATAGATCCGGCTTTGTTATGTCCGCCCAGAATACCACCAGCCCATCTGCCTTCCTTTTCATTATTAAAGGCCATCACATCAGTTGATGAATAGCAGTTCTTGATATTAAGTTTTCCAGTAGCACCGTTATTACCTCCCACAATACCGGCAGGATAATAACTCATTGCCGTGACTGTCCCATCTTCAACTCCACATCTGGTAATATTTACCGTGACATCCTCCGCAAGATCGACACACCCGACAATACCTCCGGCATATGTAGTATTTGCCTTGATGTTGCAGTTTTGCACGAGCACATTGTCAATCTCTGCTTTGTTCATTATCTTCGCAACAACAGCTCCAGCACCTTCATTTGTATCTGTCGATACTTCGCTGTCGACTATTTTCACATTACTCACAGCACCGTCTACAGATATAACTCTCGCAATGACTCCCGCATTTTTGCCGGCCACGATGTTTGCATTAGCAATCGTAAGGTTGGAAACCTTACCATTGAGGTCATAGAACAAAGGAGCGGACAGATTGCTGATAGTCTTTCCATTTCCATCTATATTGGCGAGGAAGCCATAAGGTTCCTCAGCATTGATGGACACCCATTCTACATCTTTAAGATCAATGTCCGCTGTCAGTTTGAAACATTTGACGTCGTTATCGGTAATATCGTCGATTATATGAGCCAGCTGGACGGCATTTTCAATCGTCCATGGATCATCCTCGGTGCCGGCCCCACTTGTATAATGGTCATTTGTAGGTTTAAGGATTCTGCCAACTTGTGTAAAGGTGACAGTGAATGTTGACTTGCCTCCAACAAAAAGCACATCACCGCTACGTTCCGACGTCGATTTATTAGATTCGATCGTGAAGGTCACAATCGTACTCTTGCCATTTCCTTCAGCAGTTACAGGGTCTGCCGTGATCCATGCCGGACTGGATGTAATCATCCAATAAGGAGCATCGGTAGTAATAACCACCACTTCTTCTCCAGGGTTCTCGGCAGCTATGTCGGTAACACTCTGCCTGTCAGCTGTGATTTTAAAGACCTTATCATCGGTCCCGTTTGACTCTTTATTGTCACAAGAGACAAATGCTATTGTTCCCAAGAACAAAGCGACAATGATTCTTAATTGTTTCATAAGTATTTGTATTAATTGTTGTGATTATTGTTTTTCTCTTACTATTACATAATTGAGGCAACTCCGTTCATCATATCCAATATTACTGACTGTACCTCCTTTGTTTTTGGACGGATCCCATGCCCACATCGAAGAGGATCCTCCTCCATCTAGACCTGTAACCCACCAACCGCCAAGTTTCTCTCCGATTCTGTACATTTCGTACCCTGTGACACCCGTAGAATACCAGCCCTGGCGCCCATCTACAACAACCAGCCAGACTTTAGTACAATCCTGACTCAATACGACCAGAGTTTTAGGCACCTCGGTGTCGTCACCATAACTATCGGACTTATTATCCTTGCCATTTGCCATATACTGATTTTTGCTGGAGATCAGCGTCCGAATCGGCTTGGAGGCATCACCGTCAATCGAAACATCACACTTCAACTCTATGGTATCTCCCTTTTTTACAGGAGATAGTTCGTAGTACGAAGATCCCGACACAGCTATACCGACCTGATTCTTGTCAGTCAGATAAAGCGGTGTTATCTTACCGGCTCTTCCGTCTATGACATCAATCACTTTTGCCGTAGCATATCCGCAATTTACCTGCATAGGGCCGTTCGTGTACTCACATATAATGTACAATACATCATCGGCCAACTCGTTGATTATATCCGGTCTGGATGCATAGGGTTGACGTACATACCGCCAGTTATACAGGTTGATCGGCGTTTCTGTAGGAGTAACGTGATGCATAGTCGTATCATTGACTGTCTGATAATCATATTCTCTTCCTCCCACGCGGATTTTTCCAGTAAATTTCTTCGCTCCCAACGAGGCTGTACCATCAGAGAAAACTGTCAAGGCGTAAACCTGAGCCGGTAAGCCCTTTATTACAAAGGGGGCCGGGATATACACAATCTCGCCTTCCTCAACATGGAAACCGCGGGAGAGTCCGTAATGGGAGCCAAAAAAACCGCCATTGGTACCGGCCAAAATCTTTTGTCCTTCGGAAATCCTCCTTTCGCAAACCATAGACAGCGTCTCCCTTAGATTGAAGCCGTTGTTGTGGTCACCATTGTAATTAGGATTCGGCACCATTTCTCCAGCATAAGCCGCTGTAAGCTCGATGCCCGGGTCTGACAAGTCAATGTCAAGCACATGAACGTGCCTGGGGACATTATCACAATTGTAATGATGATAGACAAGCCCGCTGTGCAACTGTCTTTTCTCTACTTCTGTCCAATCGTAATAAGCATCCAGAGTCCAATCTACGGTATTTCCTGCAATGTCGTATCCTTCTTCATAGTTCATCATGGAATTCTTCAACATCGCCGGTGTTGAGTTGACATATCCATAGCCAAAATTTGAAACGACACTAGCCTTATTCTTGTTGATTGAACATAACCAACCAGGACCAAGGTTGCCGCTCACAGGCCCTGAAATCGTGCCATAGTTAGTGCAGTTCTTGATCGTTCCATTATTGTAACCGACAATCCCGCCTTCTCTTGCAGCAACTTCAACAGTTATGTTTCCGTTGTTCTGACACTTGAACCGGCTTAATTCGTTCCCTATTTCACAACTCAGGTTAGCCCTTCCTGCAAGACCTCCTATGATCAGATTCTCTCCAGCCTGGGATTTCCCGGTATATTTCAGAGAAACATTATTGGTTGTCCGTGTCATTTTTACATTTACGGCATTTCCAATTATGCCACCTGCACAGACGGACTTCGGATTGCTTCCCGAAAGAATGACAGTATTGCCTTTAACGCCAAAGACAAGATTATCTATGCTAATACTTCTGGCATAACCGACAAAGCCGGCATTAGGATATTTGTCGGTGTCGATTGTCCAGTTGACATTCTTTATTGTATATCCATTCCCATCAATACTGTATGTCAAAGGGTACTCCTTACTTCCTACAGGGATCCATTCAGCGATAGATGATGCATCAATATCGTTGCGGAGCAGGACCCTATCATTTACCAGATATCTTGCGATGGAACCTTCACCGTTTACTGCCTTCGCAAATCCGACGAGGTCTTCTGCCGTTCTTATTCCCCTTTCCGTTTCCGTCCCGTCACCAGCTTCCTGAATAATGCTGACGGTCTCTGTTTCACCATCAAGGTTTGTTACAGTAATCTCCGCAGAACGGATTTCCAGGCTTTCGTTTTCTACACAGTTGATTACCATGGATGAAGGATCGGATGAGCCCGTCCCCTTTGCATTGACAATTTTTGCCCAGGATGCGGAACTGCGGGCAAACCAGTCAGTGCCGGAAAGCACTGAAAAACTTTTGCTTTCGCCAAGTGCAACCACATTTTGAACTGAGGGCGTGACGCTCAGTTCAACTGAAGGCTTCTTCTCCTCTTCGCATGACGTGAAGAAGAGAAGAAGCAGGAACCCAAATAAATTATACATTTTGTTCATTACGCTTCAAGCTAATAGGACAAACCGTCATCCCATCCGGGATTCTGGCTCAAGGCACCTTGGGTAAGGGCCCTCTGGTCTGCAGGGATAGGCCACAAGTAGTCCCTTCCTTCATTCCATATATAGTCTTCTGCATCAAAGTAGGTCAAATAACCATCTCCGGAGCCTGATCCGCCGGTTATTTTCACAACACCTCCGATCTCGATAATATTGGTTGCCGGCGCACTAGTCGCAGGCTTTGTGCCGGTATATAAACAAATGTCGATAGAGCCATCCTTATCAAGGTCATACTCGCCAAGACCTGGAACATATATTCCACGGAAGCCGCCATTTGCCTTAGGTGTAAGCATTGCGCCTTCTCCCCAACGAAGCATATCCCACTGGCGGAAACCTTCGCACACAAGTTCTACGGTTCTTTCGCGTCGTATTTCCAGTATGGCGGCAAGTTGACTACCATTGGCATGGGGATAATAAGTTTGCATCAAATCGTCGGTTACAGTAGGAACTGTCTTCATGGCAGGCATACCTACACGGGCGCGAATAACGTCAATTGTTTTTACCACATCGTCATCTGTGAGTTCTCCCAACTCTGCCTTTGCTTCAGCATAATTCAACAGAACCTCAGCATAGCGTAGAACAGGATAGTCACTGGTAGATGAACCCGCTGTTTCGTGACTGAGATCGGAAATGTATTTGATAATACGGTAACCATTGAAAGTTCGATCAAAAGTGAGTTGCTCTTTCGGGTGGGTATTGGTTGATTCATCTATATCGGCCTTCACGAAGTCAGGGCCTTGAAGCGTTTGTGCCATACGGGGATCACGATCTTTGAAAACCTGATCATACTGCAGTGTCTGCCAGCCGGCACGCTTCTGGATGGGCTGGCCATTGGATTGCAGGTAGTGGTTGACAAATTTCTGGCTGGCACTTCTTCGTCCATTCTTCATAGAGAATTGGATGCCGTGACGGATCAGCGCCTCCTGACTGTACCTCAAAGCCAGTATGGTCTCATTTGATTCCGCATTATCAAGAATGAAATACTCCCTGTATGATGCCTCGGAAGTTTTATTGGAAAGCGCTAGGGTGTTGCCTGTATATAATCTTCTGCGGCCAAGCATCTTGGAACTGGCATCGACCGCCTGGCGAAGAAAATACTCGGAGGATATGGCTGTCCCATCAAAAGTCTGCTCATCCTGAGGCACAAACACGTCTCCCGAATGATACTTTCTAAATGTCCCCTCAAAAAGGGCTACTCTTGATTTCAGCGCAAGGGCGGCATCTTTTGACACGTGATAAACTTCAAAAGATCCCCACTTTGATGGGAGCAGTTCGTATGCTTTGTCCAAATCCTTGATTACCATCAGCATTACATAACCGCGAGGATCCCTGGGTTTATACAGGTCTTTTGTTTCACTTGAAGAGATCACATGATCATACCACGGAACATCGCCATACTGCCGAACCATGTTGAAGTAAAACCATGCCCTGAAAAAATATGCGACACCATCATACATCGCTTTGACAGAATCGTCGCTGCAATTGTTGTGCTCCAGCATATAATTGATATTGCGAAGCGGTTTCCACGTAGCGGCGCTCCAGTATTTGGCCGACGGAGTCAAAGCCCCTTTCTGAAGCTCACTCAAAGAAGTTGTTCCGGCATCATCACCGATAGTAAGAGCCGTCGTGGCAGGATCTATAATTACATCATTATATATTTTATTTGCCCACAAATCCAATTCCTCTTCGGAAGAGAAGTAAGAGGCCGGAGATAGCGAGGTTTCAGGAACCTTAGTAAGGAAATCCTCACACGATACAAGGCCTATTATAGCGACTGCGAAAGACAAATGAAGAATAATCTTATTCATAATCATCAGAATGTTACGTCAATACCAAAAGAGAACGTCTTGGAATAAGGATACAACGCGTCTGCATATGCAGAGGTTGTAGCCACCTCAGGATCAATATATTTAGTGACTTTCTTAAGAGGAGACAGATAGAATAGATTCTCCCCCGATATGTAAATACGCGCTTTTTCCAACACCTGCTTCTTGATTGGCAGAGTATAACCGATAGTGAGATTCTTCAATCTTAAATAAGCGCTGTTGTACATAAAGAAATCGTTGGTCTTCATTCGCGAAGGCTTGGCAATGCAGCTGCGCTTGCGAGGATAAACTATATTGCTATTGTCGGCGCCAGGTTCTGCAGACCAGCACTTATCATTAAAATCAACAGGAATAAAAGCCGAACGCTGGAAGGTATAAGGCCCCCAGAAGTAAGTATTATCACCATTGGGATACCAGCTGATTCTGCCGACTCCTTGGAAGAAGAAGCTCAAATCCAGACCCGCCCAGTTGACATTTCCCTTAAAGGCATAGTTGTACCTCGGGAGGGTGTTACCAATAATCTTAAGGTCTCCGTGATCATCAAGAGTATTATCCCCGGTGTCGATTTTTCCGTCGTTGTTGCGGTCCACATATTTTATATCACCGGCCATAAGGTGATTCCATGGCGCAGCCATAATAGAGATATAATAATTGGCAGTAGAGAATGATTGAATACTGTTTTCGTAAGCCGCAGCTTCAGCATCGGTAGCAAAGACGCCATCAGTCTCATATCCCCATACATCTCCCAGGCGTTTGCCCACATAATTCTTACTCAGAAGTTTTTGTTCATTGTTGAATCGAGTAATATGCGTAACGAAATCACCCAGGGAAGCGGTCAGATCATAATACATAGGCCTTCCGGCAATAATAACGTTGTTCTTCCAATTGATGGATATTTCGTAGCCCTTTGTTCTGAGGTCAGCCGCATTTTCCTTAGGTGCATTTTCTCCATAGACGACGGGCAAAGCCATAGCTTCTGTCAGCATGTTTTTAGTGTCACGCACGTAAAAGTCGGCACTAAGCGACAGGCGATTATTCAAGAAAGCAAGGTCCAGTCCGAGGTTCTTTGAAATCACGGTTTCCCATGTCAGGCTGCTGGAAACAGGCGCACTGATAGATGCATAGCCAGCCTTGGTGACACCATCATATGTGGCCCCAAGAACACCGGTGCTTATTGTTTCCCAATAATAATAATTGCTGACCTGCTGATTTCCCAGACTACCATAACTGGCGCGGATTTTTGCGCTGGTAATAATGGGCTTTACAGGAGCCCAGAATGGCTCTTCGCTCAAGCGCCAACCTGCAGAAGCCGACGGGAAGAAACCCCATCGATGCCCCTTTGGAAAACGGGAAGTACCGTCATAGCGTCCGCTGACTTCCAACAGATAACGGCCCTTCCAATCATAATTGACACGTCCAAAGAAACCAAGAGTACGGTATGCGCTGTTGGCTTGAGTCGCTTCATCTATAACGCCATTCGTCAGATTGATGTATGAGAGGGATTCACTCAGCGATCCGACTTGCCTTACAGTAAGTTGAGAAGAATGATAATCGTCATAATTCCCACCCAGCGTACCTGAGACATTGTGAGAGCCGAATGATTTGTTATAGGAAAAATATCCGTTAATAACGTTCGCATCTTGTGAATAACGGATCTCACGTGTAGAATCCTTGCCCACGAATAAGTTTTTAGTATAAAACCTTTTATTTACATTGTCGTAAGCCTTTTCTATAGGAAGGTCGCGGAACTCCGCCCCGCGGTCGCGGCGCTTATAAGTATAATCAGCAACGAAATCCAAGCCGTCAATAATATGGGCGGTAAACCTGTTGGTCCAAGTCCAATAATTCTGACGATTGACGTTGTGAGTGCGTCCGTCAACAAAATGACCGCCTCGTCCACCCATAAGAGGAGAAGTAGCATCAGCAAGGAAACCTGGCAGATACACTACACTTCCATCCGGATTAACAGGAACAAGGTTAGGTCCTACGTTCTGGCTCGAATTGAGTATTATTCCCTGCGACGAATAACCGGTTGAACCATCCAGTTCAGGAAAGCCTCCCCAGGCATATTGATTCTTCTCAAAACTGATGTTTGAAGAATAATCAAGCCACTTTGTCATTTTGGCTTCAATTTTATTCCTGAGTGAGTAACTGTTATAAATGTCTTCCGTTTCAGCGCCAATCAGACCCTTGCGCCAAAGATAACGGCCCGAGGCATAATACCTGACTTTATCGGTTCCTCCACGTACAGAAAAGTTGTGCTCAGTTTCGGGACGTGATGTGTTAAAGAGGTAATTATACCAGTCGAAGTTGCCCAAATACACATAGGTGTAGGTTCCGGTTACGTCTGGAACAACCCAGGGGCGAGAAGGGTTCTCCACTTTATCGTTGCGACGATCATATAGCATCTGCAACTGCTCATTGGAATAAGTCCAGGCCCCGTAACCCTTAATCGTAGTATAGAACTCATTACAAAGCGTAACATAATCGTATCCATTTGTCATGAAGTCCGTACTTGTCGTATTCTGGGACACACTTACTCGTCCATTATAGGAAACCTTAGCTTCTCCGGCAGATCCGCTTTTGGTTGTAATAAGTACTACACCGGCAGAAGCCTTTGCACCGTAGATAGCACAGGCAGAAGCATCCTTCAAAACTGAAATACTTTCAATATCGTTGGGATTGACTTGGGTAAGGGAACTCTCTATACCATCGACGAGAATTAGCGGAGATCCGCTGTTGATTGATAGTTTACCTCGAATATTGATGTCATAATTGCTTCCGTCAATTGAACCGCTGGTGGTAGTAAGGACAAGCGACGGGTCAGCACCTTGTATGGCCATAGCAGTATTGGATACCGGACGGAAATTGAGCTCTTTTCCATCAATTACCGAAACTGCCCCGGTAAGATTAATCTTTTTCTGTGTTCCATAACCTACTACCACAAGTTCGTCCAGCATGTTATTTCCTCCTTCCATCACAATGGTATAAGGCTGCCTTTCCTTTCCGGAGAGAGAAACGGTGCGGTCGTCGTAACCAAGATACGAAACAGTGATTTCCGCAGGGAAAGACAATCCATTGAGAATAAAGGCTCCTTTCTCATTCGTCAACGCATAATTGCCGCTCTTCTTATCGATTACCGCAGCACCTATCATGGCCTCCCCCACATTGTCGAGAACTATACCCCTGAAGGGAGTACTGGCTTTGGCATTGGTCTTTGTATTATCAGTGGCCGTTTTCTTGCGATGATTTACAGAAACAGCTGAGCCACTGATGGTGTACTCAATATCCTGACCTTTGAAAATCTGGTCAAGAACTTCGGAAAGAGTGGCATTTTTCGTAGAAACTGATACCCTTCTCTGAAGGTCCACATCATCGGACAGAATAACCACCGTGTATGTCCCTTGAGATTGCAGTCTCGTAATAGCCTCCTGAACTGTAACATTATTCAGCTCCAGCGACAGGTTCTGCGCATACACTATGCTTGGAAGGCATAGCGCCGCAAAAACCAGGAAGGCAGGAATAAATCGTTTCAGAATTAATTTTGTCATCATGCTTAGTATTTAGTTTTAGGTATTACTTCTTTTTGTATAGATAAACACATCCGTCTCTGTGAACAATCCTCAAACCGCCACTGACAGAAAGCAGATCAAGTATCTGATCGAGTGTTTCATGATTCTTGAATACTGCCAGATAACGGCTGGAGGCAAGTCCCGAATCTGCAATGATGATTTTGGCGCCAAAAGAGCGCTCAAGATGCGAAACAATATCGCCCAGGGGTTCGTTCAAGAAACTGAGAGCATGGGTGGAAGAAAAGACTTCCATATCATTCACCGACATCTTTTCAAGCAGGACGTCCCCTTCTTTCCGGTTATACTGAACAATATCACCAGGTGCCATCTGGATTGCTCTGATTCCGTCTTCTGAAGGCACGTTCAGGCTAACCGAGCCTTCCAGCAACATCATTTTTACCATCGTGTCGTTACGGTACGATTTAAAGCTGAATGTTGTTCCATGTACGCATACATCAACTCCGCCCGTATGGATAATGAAGGGGATCTCGGGATTCTTTGCGACTACGGCATTCACCTCACCTTCGAAAAAAATACTGCGCTCTGATCCACGGAATTCACTTGGCCAGGTAATACGGGATTCGGCACTCAGCGTCAGATGCGTTCCATCAGGAAGATCCAGTTCCCTGGTTTCTGATGTCGGAACATTTATTTCATTCCAAACGACCGGGACAGGGTCTTTATGAAAAGCATATCCGGCTTTAAAAGAAACAATGACGGCAAGGAACAGGGCGGCAGTGAACAATAGCGGCATCATTACACTTTTCAGTTGGAACACTTTATTGCCCAAGCGGGAATTGACCGTATTCAGGGCTTCATTAGTGGTTTTATCCGACTCCACCCGGCAGTTATTAAACCAGTCCTTAAGCAGCAGCTGGATTTCACTGTCGTCCATATGCTCAGTTAGATAATTCTGAACAATCAAATTATCTTGTACAGATAGTTCATCACGCAAGAATGCGCTTATCATAGAACTATTTATATGCCCATCCATAATTGTAAGAATAAAATCAACTCAAATACCTGCGCAGGTCCCTCAACGCCAGTTCAATATGTTTTTCCACGGTACGCACAGATACCCCGAGCATTTCAGATATCTCTCTGTTGCTCTTGTCTTGAAAACGGCTCAAGTTGAAGACAAACCTTCTTTGCGAAGGCATCTCGTTTATAATCTTGAGTATTTTTGAATTCGTTTCATCAAATTCAAGGTGAGACTCTGTCATGTCTGAGGCATGGGGTTCAATAACTGGAGACACATCCTCCATCAGGATATATTTCTTTAGTTTGAGAGTATCAATCGCCCCATTCTTGGCCAAAACAAACAGATAATTCTTGAACGACTTAGAAGGATTCAGGCGTTCCCTGAATATCCAAATCTTCATAAAAACTATTTGCGACAAATCTTCCGCAAGCGTATTCTCCTTCACTATTGTCTGGATGAACCTGAGCACTTGCGGATACCATCGCAAAAATATGGCTTCAAAGGCATGCTTATCACCGCCTTTCATAGCAACGACAAGTTCATTGTCGGTCATCGCTCTGTATGCCTCTGCTATTTTCATAGAGTCGTCGAGGTGTTATTAAAGTGACATTATTTAATATAAAGAATATTTGGGATTACACGTTGTCCACAGTGGTCATACTTTCTATTTCCGCAAGGATGTGAAAGGACCCCGTTATTCTTTTCCCAAAGCAAACTGGAGCCACCGCCATCAAGATTGATGGCATTTTGGAGGCCAAGCATCTGACATATAGTCACGGTTTCCGCGATTGAAGTACCTTCTCCCTGGCCGGCAAGACGACCATCGATTACTATAAAATACGCCCTCCCCTTTCTGTCCGTGCCAAATACAGTACGGGGATGACGTTTGGGATAAAATCCCCCGTCTGCGGGCCATTCTTCTCTGGCAGACTTTCCGTCCAGCAGAAGCACAGGCCCCGAAGCGAACACTTCACGATACCTTTTCAAGTTTGCATACTCAGTTGTATCACAGTGCATTATATCAACCTTCCCACATCTCTTTACCGCCAGCACGCCATCGGTACGGAATAATTCTTCAGGGGTAGTGTGACCGACAACCCCTTTACCGGCTTGTTTGATATAGGTAACCGGATAGCGGGTCTTTATATTGAAATAGCCTGCATTTACCGCGGCTTTGGCATTGATTCTCACAGCAAGAGCGCTTGTGCTGTCTGCCTGGGTGCCATTGGCACAATATACCCTCGTCTTATGCCTCACAGAATTATAGCGTACAGCAGAAATGCTCTGCATTACACCGGACAACTCGATTTGACGGGAACAACACTCTATGCCTCGGGACGTTTCCTTCCACCCCCATGAATCCTGACCACTTGCCAGAACAAACGGAAGAAGAAGCGAAACAACAGAAAATACTATAGTTTTCATTCGTACTAAGTACGAATAAAGATGGCGCTATACGTAATCTCCGTCAAACTATTTTTTATTATTCCCAACCATTATTCTTAACGGTCCGATAAGACCAGAAGGGAGAATCGGATCGGTTGCCTTGTAGAAAGGCTGATGGGTGTAGCTAACTTTCTCTTTGCAGTCAGGCTGCAGGTCCCCGATTATCCTGTTGACCCACAGATTGGTAACCCGGATTTCCAAGGAGTTCTTTCCCGGTCGAAGGAACGCAGAGATATCCGCTCTGAAAGGCCTTTTCCAAAGAGTTCCAACTGAGATTCCATTCAAAAAGACTTCAGCAACATTTTTCACATCTCCAAGGTCCAGAGCCACCGGCTTGTCAAGAGGACCAGAATAGTTGAATTCACAAGAATAACTTGCCGTACCAGAGAAATAGCGTATAAGGGGATCCTCACTTTCATTCAAGGGCAAGAGAGTCTTGAATGTAACTGCAGAAGGACCTCCACGGCCATCTTGAAAAGATACAGTCCACGGCCCGTCAATCACCGATATTGCTTTATAATCAACTATTTCAACCGTATTTGCCAGACAATCTGCCGGCTTGTCAAAAACAATAAAGACTGCATCGTCGCTTCTGAGATTCAAACAGACCTCTGTTCTTCCCAAAGACGGGTCTATCCTATAGGAGAGGGCCTCCATTGAACCATCGTCCGGACGCCAGAGTTCCGGTACCCGGCCACAAGTACGGAAAGAGACTTTGGCTGTTATTTCATCGTAGGAGAGACTCTTGACCCAATAGATCTCCTTATCATCTAAACTACGGTGAACATAAAGCATATCGATGTCCTCAGGGTGTATAAAGTCCGGTGAAACACCCATCCAACCTATCATTTCAGAACAAGGAACACCATCATGCACATTAGGAAGAGAGACCAGTTTTTCCCGAATTGCACTGAAACGTGCGGGATCATCTCTAAGTGATGCGCACTGGAGCGGTATACCTCCACAAAGGACTGCACCCTCTCGGGCCAGGGACAAAAGTCTTTCCAGCATCTTCTCCGACATTCGAACGATAGCAGGGTCAATGACAAGTAGTTTATACTCCATCCCGCTTTCCGTAACCAGATTCCCACCACGAACCGATATTTTGTTGTATAGAACATCCGGACTGGCATAATCGTAATTATAAGAATCTGGTATATCCGGAAGGCGGCGGCTGTAAACTGCAGACGCGTTGCTGTCTTCACCATAGAACCAGAGGACATCGGCGACAAACTTCCCTTGAGAAAGCAGGAAGCAACTTCTTGCTATATAGTCGGTCCAAACCTTCGCCTGATGAGCCCAAGTCTCATGACGATGAAACCATTGTCCATATTGCCCAAGCCCTATGCCAGGGTTTTTGTCATCGACCGGCTGATGAGCCGAACTATGAATTACAAATCGTGTAACACCGGCTGAGAATTCATAATCTGCCGTTCGTTTAAGGTTTTCGGGACAATAAGAAAACGCACTTCCTGTTAAACCACCACATGTCAGGCTTTCCGCCGCCACTATATCTTTCCCATAAATATGGGCGACAGAAGCAGATTCCCGGATATCCGTTATTCCCTCTATAACCCTGTCACCTGGTGCAGGGAATTGAGGGACCCACATCTCTCCCATTGGCACTGCTGCGTTTTTCTTGATCATCATCCCGTCGAAAGGATAGACTCTTCCGCTGGCATGGCCTTCTACATATGCACCCTCAAGACCGTACTCGTTTCTGAGGATATCCGACATAATGTCATAATTCTCCTCGAAGAGTTCACTCAAAGTCATCCTCCAATCCCAAAGGAATCTCTCGGTTTCATCAACACTGTCCACAATCATTCCCGTCAAAGCCGGAAGCCACCGCGTCAGACTGTACCCCCTTCGAAGAAGAAACTGCTCCGGCAGAATAGAAGTCCATGTTTGAGAATATGCTTCATAGCTATCATAGTTTATATACCGGATACCGCGTTTGCCAAGATAATCACCTGAAGCCTCTTTAAACATGTCCAAATAAGTGCGGAAATACCTTTTCCATGGATTCGGGGAGAGTTTATCAACTTCCAAACCGGTTGCTTCGGAAGATGCAGGATGATTAACCCGTCCCGTAAGTGATGCACCGAAACGATATATTCTCCACTTTCCCTTTGGCATCCTCCAGCAAAGGACTTCACCTGAGCAGAAGTCCTTCAAGTCGATGACTTCTCTTACGATATCTCCTTTTGTAACTGCCGGAGTAGGGTAATCGTAAATATCAAAAGCACCGCCAAAAGCTGCTTTTTCCTCACTGTGGTCAACCCTAAATTCCGTATGCATTGCTAGTTCGGAAATCTTTTTGGTTTTGTCGGAGAAGGTAAAACGGAAATATCGCGCCGTAACAGGCTCTATATCAAATGTTTCAATATTGGTGCTCCCTATTGGCATGAGAGCGGCGATTCTGAAATGAACTCCGTCATCACTGACCAAGAGGGAATCACGATAATCGATCGGCGTATTATGCCGCATATTTCTAGGGGATTCGACTACCCAGGTCAGGGACTTAACAGTCAAAGGCTTTTTAAACGAGTATTGAATCCACCTTCTGCCCACGTCATCAGGAAGAAGGGGCGAGTAATCGGAAACTCTGCCATTATTAAGCTGTTCTGCCGTAAAAGTGCCACCACTCGAAGATATCTTCGGGCCGAGGGATGCGATATCGATATAACTCTCTGGCACTCGTACTGCGAGGACGGCAACATCTTCATACCACTTCCATTTTGATCGGCTATCGCGGTCAGCCATAGATCCTGTAACTGTATTGGGTTCAGGCAGAGACATTTCCACTTTCTTGCCACCGGCAATATCCACAGTACTCCACACGAGTTTCTTCATAGCATCAGCAGGCTCTACCCAAGGGCCTCCACTCGTTCCCCATCCGGGTGTACTGGATATAGTAACCTCCATACCAAGCGAATCTGCCAATTTGATTGCCCCTTGAAGTGTTTCCTTCCAAGGATCAGACATGTACTTCAGACGCTTATCGACTATTTGGGGAATGCCGCGATAGCCAGCATCAACAATATTGAATCCGACAATCCCAGACTCTTTCATCCAGAGTATGTCTTTCCTGAGCCCTTCGGGGGTGATATTCCCTCCCATCCAATGCCAATATACGAGGGGGCGCGAAGCCATTGGCGGTTCTTTAAAAGAATCATACAGAGTTTCTTCTTGTGCTGAAGTTGCCAGCCCAGTCGAAAGCAAGAACAGAACAGAATAAAGAAGGCTAGAATGGTTCATAGTATTATATATAATTTAAGCACTTCAGCGCGATCCGGATCCGAACCGCGCTGAAGCTTGGTATAAAGGTAAAACGCCATGGGGCAAGTTCCTTTAACTATTGTCGATAGTTGTTTAATTGCTCTAAAGATAATACGAACAGACGCGGCGAATTACGTAAACGCCGCGTCTGATATTTAATATGCAAAATAACGAATTTGAATATCACTTCACCCAGAGCTCAGCACACGCATCGCTGGGCATGCGCCAGTCGCCGCGGGGCGAGAGGGAGACGCTACCCACTTTGGGGCCGTCCGGCATGCAGCTGCGCTTGAACTGCTGGCTGAAGAAGCGCTTGCAGAAGGTCTTGAGCCACTTGGCTATCGTAGCCTCGTCGTAGCGGCCTTCAAAGGCCTTGCAGGCCAGGAAGAGCACTTTCTCGGGAGTGAATCCCCAGCGCATGATGTTGTAGAGGAAGAAGTCGTGCAGTTCGTAAGGGCCGACCACATCCTCCGTAACCTGCAGGATGGTGCCGTCGGCCGCGGCGGGAAGGAGTTCCGGGGATATCGGAGTATCTATTATGTCTGAGAGCACGTCCTGCGCACCGCCGAAATGCTCGGCAGCCGCAAATGCCACCAGGGCGCGCACAAGGGTCTTGGGCACGGAAGCGTTCACGCCGTACATGGCCATATGGTCCCCGTTGTAGGTGCACCAGCCTAAAGCCAACTCTGACAGGTCCCCGGTGCCTACCACAATTCCGCCTTCCTGCCCGGCAACGTCCATCAGAATCTGCGTGCGTTCGCGCGCCTGGGCGTTCTCGTATGTGGTGTCATGGTTCTCCAGAGGATGCTCTATATCCTCAAGATGCTGGGTCACGGAGGGGACGATGGATATCTCGCGGGATGTTACACCAAGCTTCTCCATCAGCACCCAGGCGTTGCCCTTGGTGCGGGAGGTGGTGCCGAATCCCGGCATGGTGATGCCGATGATGCCCTTGCGGTCCAGCCCCAGTTTGTCGAACGCCAGCACACTCACAAGCAGCGCCAGGGTGGAATCCAGGCCTCCGGAGATGCCTACGACGGCCTTTTTGCATCCGATATGCTCCAGACGGTTGCATAGGCCCATCACCTGAATCGAGAGTATCTCCTTGCAGCGGGCGTTCAGTTCGGGACCGGACGGCACGAAGGGATGAGGATCCAGCTTCTTGAGAAGCCTGCGGCCGAAATCGGTCGGGAAGGCATCCCCACCGTTCACCACGTTGTAGCCATCCGCCCTGCGCGAAAGGGAATCCCGGAAATTGGGAGTCTTGGAGTGCACGGTATCCATGCGTTCGACGTCGATATCCGCATAGATAACGGAAGAAGTGCGCTGGAAGCGCTCGTTTTCGGCCAGCAGCACGCCGTTTTCGTATATGAGGGAGGATCCGCCCCAAACCAGGTCGGTGGTGGACTCGCCGTAGCCGCAGCTGCAGTACACATACCCGGCCATCAGGCGGGCGGAAGTAGACGATACGAGCTGCTTGCGGTAGTCGTTTTTCAGCAGGGCTTCGTTGGATGCGGAAAGATTGAGGATGAGGTTAGCCCCTGCCAGCGCAGCATAAGTGCAAGGAGGCACGGGGACCCAGAGATCCTGGCAGATCTCCACACCCACGATGGCTTTTCCTACCGAGAATAACTGCCTGGCGGACAGCCTTGTAGTCTGACCGGCATAAACTATCTCTTTATCTATCGTAGCACCTGTTTCAAACCAGCGTACCTCATAGAATTCAGCGTGATTCGGAAGGTAAATCTTGGGCACGATACCCAGTATCTTTCCACCTTTGATAAGGACCGCGCAGTTATACAGGCGGCCAGCCAGGCGGACGGGCGCACCGACGGCTATGAGCATCCCGGACGGGAGTCCGGCACCGGCTATATCCTCTACTGCCTTCTCGGCAGCATCGAGCAGGCGCTTCTGCCCGAAAAGGTCTGCGCATGTATAACCTGTTACGCACAATTCGGGGAAAACCACAACGGAAGCCTCGTTCTGCGCGGCTTCTTCCGAAAGACGGATGATTTCTGCAGTATTGCGCACCGTATCGGCCAGATACACCCTCGGAGAGGCAGCCGCTACGCGGATATAACCATAATCTTTTTGGCTCATGGCGGTCGAGTTTATTTCTTAAAACTTACAAATTTAATTATTTTTGCATTGTATATGATAATCCTGCGCAATGAACGAAGATAAAAAAGTCCTGTGGTCCACGGAGATAAACAGTTTCGAAGCGGACCAGAATTCCAACATCAAGATGGTAAGCCTGCAGAACCTGCTTCAGGAGATGGCCTACAGGGGATCCGACTTCTGCAGATGCGGGCAGGATTTCATGAACTCCAAAGGAGTCTTCTGGGCGCTCAACCGCATACATTTCAGCATCCTGCGTTGCCCTCGCTGGGGCGACAAGGTAAAGCTCCAGACTTGGTCCCGAGGGCAGATGGGGCCCCTCTGGCACAGGAATTTCCGTATTGAGGATAGCACCGGCAACCCCATGGTCCTTGGCACGTCCGCATGGACGGTAATGGACTTCAAGGAGCGCTCCCTGTTCAGGGGCGAGTTGGGATTCGACCCTGCCTTCCATCTCGAAGAAGATACGCTTCCCTTCTGCACCAAAATCCTGATTCCCAGGGACCTGGAGCAGGTGCCCGCTGGCAGCCACACGGTGGTTTGGTCGGATATCGACACCAACGGACATGCCAACAACTGCGCCTACACTCAGTGGGTGCTGGACGTGATGCCCGTGGAATACGTCCGCGAGCATAAGGTCAAGGACGTGCAGGTGAACTACAACTATGAAATCCTCTATGGCGAAAAGGTGGATTTCTTCGTTGCAAGGGCGGAGAACGTCTGGTACGTCACCGGCAAGGTCGGCGACAGGACATGTTTCAGCGAAAGGCTGGAATTCGACTAGACCTCCAGTGCGTCAGCCAGAATCTCGATCGGATTCAATACCGGAACTCCAGTACTCATCTCAATCTGCCACTTGCAGGTCTCGCAGTCGGTGACCACCGCCTCCGGCGCCGCCTGTTCGATATCCTTGAACAATTTGGAGCCGATCGCCTGAGAGTAGCCGTAGTTTTCGCGTTTGAAGCCGAAGGTGCCGGAGATGCCGCAGCAATTCTGTTCCAGGATATCCAGTTCAAGGCCCGGGATCATGCGTAACAAAGCGATGGAATAAAGCTGCCATCCCATCTTCTGCATATGGCAGGCAGTATGATATACCGCCTTGAGTTTAAAGTCCTTACGGAACTTGAGCTTGATTTCTCCTGAAGACAGTTTCTCGTAGAGCCACTTGGTCGCGAGCATGATGGAATCACGCACATCCGCATTCGCCAGACCAAGCACGTCGGGGTATTCATCCCGCATGGTCAAGGTGCAGGTGGAGGATGTTGTGAGCACGGGCTCCCCTGCCGCCACCGCCTTGCGTATGGATGCAAGGTTAACCTCGCCCTGGCTTCTGGCCTTGTCGGCGAAGCCGTTGCTCATGAGTGCAACGCCGCAGCATTTCTCTTTCTCAAGAAGATGCACGCCGTAACCGGCTGCATTCAAGACCTTCACCAGATCCTTACCCTGTTTCGGATAATTGTAGTTCACGTAGCAGCCATGGAAATAGGTCACGAACTTGTCGAACGCACCCTGATCCTGCTTCTTGAACCAACTGACGAACTTCTTCGGGCTGTATTTGGGGAAGGTGCGATGCTTGTCAACACCTATCGTTCCATGCATCATGGCCTTGACCGGCTTCAGGCCAAGCATTCCGTTCACCAGCGGCGCGAATGGAACAGCCATGGAGCCCACCAGGTCGGTAGATGCCAGAGTCCAGTCGCGAAGGCCCGTGAGACCCTTTCTGCGGGCCTGTGAGCCGTATTTGATACGCGCTATCTGTATCATGTCGCCCACATGCACGTCCGAAGGGCACGCCACCTCGCAACGCTTGCAGTTAAGGCAGTATTTCAGTGCATAGTCGAAGAATGCAGGGTCCTTCAGGCGATATCTTTCCCCGTCGGGACCGGCCTTCTTGGGCCCGGGATAATCCGGGTTGACCTCCATCATCGGGCATACGAGCGTGCAGAGATTGCACTTGAGGCATTGTTCAAGATTGTTCATTTGCAGATATCTCCCACGGCTGTAAGGTTAACGATCACACGGCCATCCACCAGCACATGACCATCGGCATCGGTCTTCACGCCGAATTTCATGAAAGGCTGGGGGGCGTCGAAATCGGGATCATACCATTTAGTGCGGTCGGGATCATAATCCACGTCCGCCCCGAAAACGGGCTCCCAGATATGTTCTTTATCTGAAAGCAGCCCGCGCGAGAAGAACTTGCCGGTGGCGAGGACGTATTCATCCGCCACCAGCGCTTCGTCCAGATTGCGGGTACGGACCTCCACCACCCTGCCGTCCTCTATCTTGCCGGACACGGCCCGGTCGCCGCGGAGGATGGTCGCTCCCTTCTTCTGAAGGGCCGCCAGACGGGCGTAGGGGCCGTCGTACCTGACGGCAGCGAGCGACAGGCCTTCGCTCACGATGCAGACCTTCCTGCCGGCTTCCACCAGCTTCTCGGCCTCCGTGCATCCTGCCCATCCGCCTCCTATTATGATAACGTCAAATCTCATCTCTGTTCGTTTTTTGCATGTACTCCGCCTCCCGCAGCGTGTCGCCCCACATCACCGGCGTCATCCCCTTCCACCGTTCCTGTAAATACTCCTGCATCAGTTCATCAGCGGATACAGGCGTCCCTCCGGACGCCATATCCGCCCTCGGATGTAGAGGGAGGGGCCCAGCTTTGCTGGGAGGGGCCGCAAGGCCGGCTTGAGGAGGGACGCCTGTATCCGCGGAAAGGATTTCCGCGAGGGCCTCTGCAATCCTTCGGATGCAGAAAGACCCCTGGCACGTACCCATGCCGATGCGGGTATGCCGCCGCAGGTCGGAGATGTTGCGCACGCCGAAATGCTCGACAGCATACTCGATCTCCGCCCGGGTAACGCTCTCGCACTCGCAGAGGATCTCTCCACCCTTCTGGAAGTCCATCCGGCTCACCTCCGTCCCGTGACGGCCTATGGCAGCACGCATGTTGAAAGGATCCTTGAACATGGGCTTGCGGCCCTCGGAACCGGGCAGGGGTTTCACGGCCGTCTCGCACTTCGCGGAAGATCCCAGTTTCCTGCACACCAGGTCAGTGGCCATCTCGGCCATCAGGCGGGCCGTAGTAAGTTTTCCGCCGGTAATCGTGATGAGCCCGGGCACGCCGTCACGCTCCTCGTGGTCGAGAAGGACTATTCCGCGGCTGACACTGCGTCCGTCGCCGGCGGGATCCGCCACCACGAGCGGACGAACGCCCGCATAGGCCCGAATGATACGAGTATGCGCCAGGCACGGCACCAGCTGCTCCCCTTCGCGCAGGAGTAGGTCCACCTCGGCCGGAGTCGCATATATGTCGTCGCAGGTTTCGATGGGGACCTTATCGGATGTGGTGCCAAGCACGCTGACCACGTCGCCGGGAACCAGGATATCGGCATTGGCGGGCTTGCGGCAGCGGTTGATGACGTGCCTGGCCACCCGGTGCCCGAAGATGATGAGCGCGCCCTTGCTGGGCATCATCCCTATGGTTACCCCGGCCTCCCGGGCCAGCCCCGCAGTCCAAATTCCGGCTGCAAGCACCACTTCGCGGGCGCGGATGACATCCCCTTTGGATGTCTTTACGCCCACCACGCGGCCGCCTTCTTTCACGAGCTCGGTCACAGCCGTAAACTTCAGTATATCAGCCCCATGGCGCTGCGCGTCAAGGATGTGGGCATCCACCAGACGGAAGGGATCCACCGCCGCATCGGGCACCTTGACCGCACCGATGATGCGGGGGTTGACGGCAGGTTCCATCCGCAGCGCCTCAGCCGGATCGATGGCTTCCGCGTCTATGCCGGCTTCCCGGCATTTCTGGATGAAGTTCGCCTGATAATCCAGTCCATCCTCCGGAAGGGAGATGAAAAGGCCTTCCGTGGGCTCCACGCAGTTGGATGCGATGCGGCGCAGTATCCTGTTCTCCCGGATGCACTCCTCGGCTCCCTCGCGGTCGGTGACCGCATAACGGGCCCCGCTGTGGAGCAGGCCGTGGTTGCGGCCGGATGCGCCGTCGCAGATGTCTCCCCTTTCGATCAACAAAGCAGAGAGACCGCGCAGTGCGCAGTCCCTCACAGTAGCGGCGCCTGTGATACCGCCGCCGACTATTATAACGTCATACTCTTTCAAGGCCATCGGATTATCTGCCCTTATACATATCGTCGTAATACTTCTGGTAGTCGCCGGAAGTGACGTTGTCCATCCAATCCTGATTGTCGAGATACCAGCGAACGGTCTTCTCTATCCCCTCTTCGAACTGGAGGCTCGGCTCCCACCCGAGCTCGCGCTGGAGTTTGGAGGAGTCGATCGCATAGCGGAGGTCGTGCCCCGCACGGTCCGTCACATAGGTTATGAGGTCCATGTCAGCGCCTTCCGGACGCCCGAGCAGGCGGTCTACGGTGGCGATCAGCACCTTTATTATATCTATGTTCTTCCATTCGTTGAAACCGCCGATATTGTAGGTCTCGGCAACCTTGCCTTCGTGGAAGATGAGGTCTATGGCGCGGGCGTGGTCCTCAACGTATAGCCAGTCGCGAACGTTCTCGCCCTTTCCATAGACGGGCAGAGGTTTGCGGTGGCGTATGTTGTTGATGAACAGAGGGATAAGCTTCTCGGGGAACTGGTAGGGGCCGTAGTTGTTGCTGCAGTTGGTCACGATGGTCGGCATGCCGTAGGTGTCGTGGAAGGCACGAACGAAATGGTCGCTGGATGCCTTTGCCGCGCTGTACGGGCTGTGAGGCTGATATTTCAGGTCTTCGGTGAAGAACTTCTCGCCGTAGGCAAGATGGTGCTTGCCACTTGAGGCCTTCGTGGTGAAAGGAGGCTTGATGCCTTCGGGATGGGTCATCTCAAGGGCGCCGTAAACCTCGTCGGTGGAAATGTGGTAGAACCTTTTTCCTTCCCACTCGCCGTTCCAGGCTGCTTTCGCCGCTTGAAGCAAAGAAAGCGTCCCCATCACGTTCGTACGCGCGAAAGTGAAGGGATCCTTGATGCTGCGGTCCACGTGGCTCTCGGCGGCCAGGTGGATGATACCGTCCACCTTCTCTTCCTGCATCAGCGCCAGCATCGCATCGAAATCGCATATATCCGCCTTCACGAAGCGGTAGTTCGGCCTGTCCTCAATGTCCTTGAGGTTGGCCAGATTGCCCGCATAGGTGAGCTTATCTACATTGATTATTTTGCACTCGGGGTACTTATTGACGAAGAGGCGCACTACATGGCTGCCGATGAATCCGGCTCCGCCGGTTATGATTATGGCTTTGTGGTTCATTATACTATTGGTATATTCGTACAAATATAATAATTATTCCTTTTCGCGGCTCTTATACAGCTCGTAAGAATTCACCAGATTGTGCCAGATGGCATACAGGCCTCCCGCCACCGAAGTGACCGGGGTCATATAATTGATTCCCAGCCAGATGATGAACCCGGTATTCTTCTGCCCAAGGGCCTGGCCGGCCGTGATCGATTCCACCCGGCCGTATCCGGCGGCCACCTTGCGCCCCAGCCAGAACTGGAACAGGCAGCAGACCAGGGATACGGCGGCGATGCCGAACGCCACCAGAACGCCTATCCCGCTGGTTACCAACGCTCCCGTAGCAAGCGACAGGGCCAGCGTAAGTCCGATTCCCCAAACATAGAAAGCCCAGCCCATATACCTGGCGAGCCAGCGCTGAAGGCCAGGCAGGAGATAACGGATCAGCCATGCCAGCACGCAAGGCAGAACAAGGATGGAGAAAACCCTTTTGACTATCGCCCAGAAGGCGGCGAGGAAGCCGATCTCCGCTGCAGGATGAACCAGAGGTATCATCATAGGTATGAGCACGCACGCGAGAGTGTCCGAGAGCACTGTATAAGTCATTATGCCGGGCAGGTTCCCCCCGATCTTCGAAGTGATGACCCCCGCGGCCGCGGCCGTCGGGCAGATAAAGCACAGCATCGCACACTCTAGGAGGATGCGCCCTCCCCCAGCCCTCATGCCAGTAGCCAGGAAGGCAAAGGCCGCGAACAACAGAGCCTGCACGGCCACCAGCTCGAAATGCCATTTATGGAACTTGAGATCCGTGGGAGCGACCACGTTCAACTGAAGGAAAAGCATGACGCTCACGAGCAAGGGCTGAAGCCTCCTGGCTACGGCCATGTAGCCTTCTTCCGACAAAGACGGCACATAATGCAGGACAAGGTAGATGGCCGCCCCAAGCGTCATGGCAATGGGTAGCATCCAGTTTTTAAGGAATGATTTCTGCTTTTCAAGCATTATGCAACAAATTTAACGATTATTCGTCATTATTTGGATTAATATTTGCAGAATAGAAAATAATGTTTACCTTTGCAGTGTGATAGTAAACTAATACACTATCAAAAGATGTTATGTCAAAAAATTTCTTAGTTAGTATTGTATTGATTCTCAGCAGCATGGCTGCTTATTCCCAAAGCAGGGTAACCGGGCGGGTGGTCGAAGCCCAGACCCTGACTCCTGAACCCGGCGCGGTCGTGCAGCTGTTTGCCGGCTCCGCCGCCAACGAAAACATGAAAGGCTATGCCTTGAGTGACTCCCTTGGAAACTTCTCCATTCCTTTTAAGAACATCGAGCCCGGCACCGAGTGCACGGTGCTCGTGGTGAACATGGGCCGCAAGAGCGAACAGCGCACCATCACCCTCCGTGGCGGAGACCTCGACCTGGGTACGATCGCCCTCGAAGACGACGTGCAGGCCATCCAGAGTTCCAAGATATCAGCCGCCAAGCCCCTCATCAAGATGGATGCGGACAAGATCTCCTACGATGTGGAGAACGACACGGACGCCAAGGCCAGCAACGTTCTGGACCTCCTCCGCAAGGTTCCCATGGTCACCGTGGACGGTCAGGACAACATCACCGTGAACGGCAGCAGCAACTTCAAGGTTTACGTGGACGGCAAGCCCAACCAGATGATCAGCTCGAATCCTTCCAAGGTATTCAAGTCCATGCCTGCATCAGCCGTCAAGGGGATCGAAGTAGTCACCAACCCGGGTGCAAAGTATGACGCGGAAGGCACCGGCGGCGTGCTGAACCTCACAATGGCACGCACGGAAGATGGCAAGAGCGCTCTTCCGGACGGAGCGAGCGGCAGCGTCAGCACCGGAATAGACACCCAGGGCAGCCTCAGCGGCGGCCTGTACCTCAATGCCAAAAAGGGCAAGTTCACCATCGGGGGAAATATCTATTCCGGACTCGAAAGGCAATGGGACCTTTCTCAGGAAACCAACCAACATTATACTTCTACCAATACCGACATAACCGAGAATCTACATGTCGATAAAAGCACCAACCCATATCTTTTCGGAGACATCAACGCCAGCTACGAACTGGATACCCTGAATCTCTTCTCCGCAAGCCTGGGAATCATGAGCTGGGCATACAACCAGGACGCAACGGGCTCCGGAAATGCCACCGTCGGCGGCACTCCCCTATACAGTTACGACGGCTTCGGCTCAGCATCGGGCGGTTCCAATGGCATAAATGCCAGTTTCGACTGGCAGCACAACTTCGCCGGCAACAAAGAGAAGATGTTCACCCTGTCCTACCGTTTCTCAGGCGACCCTGAAAACCAATTTACCGAAAGGAGATACGACAACGTTACCGGCACTGCCATGAACGATATCAAGGTAGATGGGAAGAACGTGTCGCAGGAGCACACGTTCCAGGCGGACTATACCACGCCTATAGCCAAGGGGCAGACCCTCAGCAGCGGCCTGAAGTATATCTACCGCAACAATTACTCGAACGACGAGTATTACATCGATCCCGGCACCGGCTATGTTCTGCAGCCCACCAAGGATTCTGAGTATCATCACCACAACAACATAGCGGCAGCCTACACGGAGTATGCAGGGAGTTTCGGCATGTTCTCGACAAAAGTCGGCCTGCGCTACGAATACACCTTCCTGGACGTGCAGTTTGAAGACGGAACCAGCTACGATGGGCATTACGACAATTTCGTTCCGAACGTCAGCCTGCAGTACAATCTCGGGCAGACCTCGAACATTGGCCTGACCTACAACATGCGCATCAGCCGCCCCGGCATCACCTACCTCAATCCTTTCGTAAATCGTGGCGATCCCAATAAAATATCATATGGCAATCCCGACATCCAGCCGGAGAAAACCCATAACTTCGGCCTGAAATACAACTTGTTCACTCCCAAGTTCATGTTGAATGCAGGCATGCTGTACCGTTTCGGCGAAGGAGGCATATCATCCTACCAGAAATACGCTGCGGATCCGGATGACCCCACAAAGATGATCCTTCATTCCACCTACGGCAACATAGTGAGCAACAGCACCTACGGCGTCAACTGGTTCATCAACTGGAATCCGGTAAAGGACACCAGGATCTACACGAGCAGCAACCTTGGATACACGGTAATCTCAAGCCCTCAGCTCGACCAGCGCAACAGCGGCTTCAACGGGCACTTCATGTTGGGAGCCCAGCAGACCATATTCTGGGATATGCGCTTGAGCGCGAATCTCTTTGGCGCTACGAAAAGATACACCCTGCAGGGATGGGGCAGCGGATTCAGCGGCTTGTCCCTCGGCGTGAGCAAAAGCTTCCTGGAAGAGAAACTCAACGTATCCCTCCGTGGATTTACCAACGTCAAGGGCGGAAAGTACTTCTATTTCGAGAACTACACCGAAGGCAAAGATTTCACCACGCATAGCAAGGTTTACATCCCTATCCGCAGCGTCGGCATAGAACTGACCTACAACTTCGGAAAGAGCAACATCCAGGTCAAGAAGGCCCAGAGGACCATCACCAACGACGATGTGGTGAACGCTCAGAACGCAATGCAGCAGCAAAGCGCACAGACAAACATGCAACAACAATAAATGATGAAATTCCTTAAATCCCTTATCCTCGTTGCGGCCGCCATTTCGATGACGGCCTGCAACGCTCCCATGCCCCGGGGCAACTGGAGCAAGGTCCCCTACAAGGCACTGTGCCAGCTGATGAAAGAATGTAAGGCCGAAGCCGATGCGGCCGGGCACAACGTGAACTACGCGGTCTTCGACTACGACAACACCACAGTCCTTCAGGACGTGGAACTGGCCTGCACCGCCTGGCAGATCGAGAACCTGCGCTTCAAGTTCTCCCCCGACCTTACGGAGAACCTGCTTTCCTATAGCATACCGGATACCGGCAAGCCTCTGGAAGGCATAGGTACGGAAGGCGTGAGTTCAGCGATGATTATAGCCGACATCGCCTCCGATTACCGTGCCATGGTGGAATTCGCCGGGGTATCGTGCGGATGGGATATCTCCCCCGAGCAGCTTGCCGAAGTTCAGCAGATGCCGGAGTTTTTCGATCTCAGGGCCAAACTCTGGGCGCTTTACGAAGGCCTGTTCTACACCTTCAGCTATCACGAGGGGTTCCCTGTGCTCATGGGAATGCTCTACGGAATGACTTATCCGGAGGTGGACGCCATGATGAAGGAAGGCATAGCCGCCCAGGTCGCGAAAAATTGCCTCAAAGACATCGTTTGGGAGAGCCCGGATATGGGCTTGGCCGGAAAGGTCAGCTATGTCATTCCGGATGGCCTGGCGCTCAGCCAGGAGATGCGCAATCTCTACAAGGCCCTGCCCGAAAACGGCATCGACGTATATGTGTATTCCGCATCGATGGAAGCCGTAGTGGAGGCCATGGCCTGCGATCCCAAGTATCTGGGCCTGGATACGGCACAGGTATTTGCACTCCGCCTGATAAAGGGTGAAGACGGGCTCGTCTCACAGGACTATCTGCCCAGCTACGTGCAGCCCTACAGGGAAGGCAAGACAGGCGCAATCCGCAGCTATACTTCTCCAAAATATGATGGGCGAGGGCCGGTCCTTGTGGGAGGCGACAGCAATGGAGACTACTCCATGCTCACATCCTTCCCCGATATGAGGGTGGGCCTGATCATAGACAAGGGGCAGACTGAGCCCGGCATAGGCGACCTGCGCAGGCAGGCACTGGATGCCGAAGCCGGAGGCGCTCCAAGTAAATATGTGCTTCAACGGCGAGGGGATCCCAAACCGGAATTCAAGAGGAAGTAAAAGAATGAGGGCGCTCAAACGAGCGTCCTCATTGCATTCAATACGGCGAGTACCGTCACTCCCACGTCGGCGAAGACCGCCAGCCACATGGGTGCAAGACCTACGGCTGCCAGCGCCAGCACGGCCAGTTTCACGGCTATTGCGAACCAGATGTTCTGACGGGCGATACGGACGGTCCTGCGGGCGATTCCGATGGCGGTCGCTATCTTGCCGGGGTCGTCGTCCATCAGCACCACGTCCGCCGCCTCTATGGCGGCATCCGAGCCGAGGGCTCCCATGGCTATTCCCACGTCCGCCCTGGCGAGTACCGGCGCATCGTTTATGCCGTCGCCCACGAAAGCGACCGTGCCCGTACCATCAGCCAGAATACGCTCTATCTCAGCCACTTTGCCATCCGGCAGAAGTTCCGAACGCACATCGTCCAGGCCTAGTTCCGCCGCCACCGAGGAGGCCACTGCAGCACTGTCTCCGGTGAGCATCACGGTCTTCTCAACTCCAGCCTTCTTCAGCGCAGAAAGCGCCCATCCTGCACCGGGTTTCACCCTGTCGGATATCACTATATGGCCCGCGTAGGTGCCGTCGATTGCCACATGCACCACCGTGCCGGCGTGCGCGCCCTTGCCGCACTCGTGCACCTCTATTCCAAGGTCCTCCATCAGCTTCAGGTTGCCTGCACACACGGTCTGGCCGTTGACCCGGGCCTGCACCCCCTTGCCCGCAAATTCCTGAATATCAGCCACCTCGCAGTCATCCTTCTCATTCTCATACGCCCTCCTGAGAGCCTCCGCGATGGGATGGGTGGACAGCCTCTCCACATGGGCAGCCAGGTGCAGCAGGTTCCTCTCCCTTATCATCTCCGGATGCACCGCGGTCACCTCGAACACCCCCTCCGTCAGCGTGCCGGTCTTGTCGAACACCACAGTATCGAGCCTGGAAAGCGCCTCGAGCCAGTTGGAGCCCTTGACCAGGATGCCCTTGCGGGATGCCCCGCCTATGCCTCCGAAGAAGCTCAGCGGCACCGAGATAACAAGTGCGCACGGGCAGGACACGATGAGGAACGTGAGCGCACGGTAGAGCCAGGTGGCGAAGGCGCCCCCGAAGAACACGGGAGGAACGACAGCCAGCAGCAGTGCGGCAGCCACCACGATCGGGGTGTAGACCTTGGCGAAGCGGGTGATGAAGGATTCGCTTTTCGACTTGTGGTCGGATGCGTGCTCCACGAGTTCCAGGATGCGGCTGGCAGCGGATTCACCGAAGGCCTTCTCCACCCTCACACGCAGCACGCCGGTGAGATTGATGCAGCCGGAAGCTATGCTATCGCCCTCCGAGATGCCTCTGGGCACGCTTTCCCCGGTCAGGGCCTTGGTGTCCAGCGAGGATCTGCCCTCGATGACTGTGCCGTCCAGAGGAACCCTCTCGCCGGGTTTCACGACGATGATGTCGCCCACGAGCACATCTTCCGGGTGGACTGTCTTCAGACCATCCTCCGTCTCGATGTTGGCGCTGTCCGGGCGTATGTCCATGAGGGCGGATATGCTCTTGCGGCTGCGGCCCTCGGCGATACCTTCGAAGAGTTCTCCCAACTGGAAGAAAAGCATAACGAACACCGCCTCCGGGAACTCGCTTTTCGCACCGGGCAGGAAGCCGATGGCCAGTGCGCCGACTGTTGCCACCCCCATCAGGAAGTCCTCGTCCAGGGCCTCCCCCTCCAAAAGCTTCTCAGCGCCCTCACAGAGGGTTTCCCAACCTACTATAAGATATGGAATAAGGTAGATCAGCAGATACTGCCAGGTTTTCCATGCGGTGTGCTTCTCAATGAAGATGCAGACTACCAGTAGGATGGCTGCCGCCACTAGTTTGATTATGGTTTCCCGAAGTTCGTGGTCTTCGTGATGTTCGTGATTATGTTCGTGTGCCATAGGCCATTTTGTTTTCCAATAGCGAATTTAGGGCATTCTGCGCAGGGTTCGGACGGCACTCATAATAAATGATGATTGGCCCTTGGAAAACCTGTTGATAAATAGGTGAAAAATATGTGTTTGTATTTCAAAAAAAAGTATATCTTTGCGCGAAATTCGAAAACGACTGGTACTATGTTTTGGACACTTGAACTAGCCAGCAGCCTGGACGATGCTCCGTGGCCGGCAACAAAAGACGAACTTAT
>JAEEGG010001805.1_pt1 | contig 56807 bp, 42 predicted proteins | sample 9134161 | NCBI WGS metagenome assembly JAEEGG01 (sample SAMN16246543, study PRJNA631951) | gut metagenome | biome: gut microbiome; feature: rumen; material: CR-attached | host: Bos | place: Iran: Karaj | collected 2018-10 | reverse complement strand
TGCGTACAAACATGCCGCAAAGGTACGAAAAATAAGCGAGTCACCCAAATCACCCAAATTCAAACTTGCAACTAATTGATAATCAGTATACAAAATTTTAATTGACAAAAATCGACGAAGTCAGGAAATGGAAGCCTCTCAATCGGGAGGCTTCCATTTTTTTAATCACTTGTGCTTACAGATACCGAAGCTGTTGTTGTGGAGAATGTCATCCTTGATGACTGGGGCGGCGGCAGCGAGATCAACGACGCGATAGGGGATGTCGTTGAGCGTGAAGAGGCGGGCGGCCCCGGCCAGTTCCATCTTCTCGCCAATGAGCGTAAGGTCAGTCTCAAGATAAAGCTCATAGGACCTGACGAGCATCGAATAACTGCGCGTGGACTCATGGCCCTCGGCATCGATATACTGGCCGGTGAAGGTTTTCTGGAATCGGTAGGTGTTCACCCCGCAGACTTCCTCACAATAGTGTACGAAAGTGAAGCAGTCGGTATAGTGGATGCCGATAATGACATTCTTGCCGTGATTGGCCTCAAGATAGCCGAAGGGAGAGTCTTCACCAAACGAGGTGACGTTCTGCATCGCACAGAGCAGCTCCTGATCCTTACCTGCTACGGCGAAGGAATAGAGGGGATGCTGCGTACGGCGGAAGTCGGGACGACGCAGCGCATGACCGCCAAGCGCTCCCGTCTTGCAGGGCGTCTTATGATAGTCGAAAAGCACGCCATGACAGAAATCCCAGTTGAACGTAGGGATCAACAGTGTACCCTCAGGCCCGATGACGCCAAGGACGGCATCGAGGAAGGCGTCGCGGTCGAAGCGCTCGCCATTGCGCACAGCCGTAAACATCAACTGCATGATGTCGGAAGTGAGCAACACACGGTCGCCTTTCTCCAGTCCCCAGTGTTTGGGCAGGTCGAGATAACTAATGTACGCCATATTTTTCGAGCATGGCGATGATGGTGTCAACCGAAGTAAAGTTCTCGGGAACGACATCCACGCCATTGATCCTGAAATTAAAAGTGATCTCGAGGTTTGTCACGAGGCTTACGATGTCGTAAGAGTCGAGCAGACCAGCCTCCATGAAGTCCACGTCCTCAGTGAAGTCGCACTCAGGACGGATGGTGGACAGTATCTCCAGTATCTTTTCTTTCATCGATTTTACTTTTTTACCTTTTTACCTTTTCCTTATAGAAGAGACGGTCGATCTTGCCGTTGTTGTTGCGCTGGAGCTGCTCCAGACGGTGGAAAACCGTGGGAATCATGTACTTGGGCAACACACGGCCGATCTGCATACGGAACTCGGAGGCAGGAATCTCCTGCTCAGCCTCATAGAAGAGCGTGATCTGCTTCTCGGCCTGATTGTAGACGATGCAGCCGTTTTTAACCAGCTTCAGCGTATTGATGATGACATGCTCTATCTCGCCGAGGTCGGTACGATAGCCCATGTGCTTCACAATGTTATCCTTACGGCCCTTGAACATGATCAGACCCTCCTCGTTGAAGCAAACGATGTCACCCGTGCGATAGATGGTCTCGGGATAGGCCTTGTTCAGCGGGTTCTGCACAAAGGCGGCAGCCGTCTTTTCCGGATTATTGTAGTAGCCCATGGCCAGGGAAGTGCCTCGCACACAGAGCTCGCCCTCGACCCCCGATTCACTGACCAGCCGATCGTCATCATCGAGGATCAGCACGTCTGTATTCCGACAGGGATAGCCGATGGGGAGTGGTTCCTCGTCAGGGATTTCCCTGTCAATAATATAATAGGTGCAGTCGAGTGTGATCTCTATCGGGCCATACAGGTTGGCGAAGGTCACCTGGGGCAGATGACGGTGCCAGTAGTTATACTGCTTGGTGGGGAACACCTCGCCGGCGAACCACACCGTACGCAGGCTCTCCAGCCTGAAGGCCGAGAGCAGGTCCATATTGGCGATGTTCACCATGATCGTCGGCACCCAGAAGAGGAAGTTCACCTTATGCTGCTCCAACACCTCGAGGATCTTTGCAGGGAAAGCCGCCAGATGGGCAGGCAGCACCACTAATGTGCTGGCCTTGGCCATCAGCATACAAAGCTCATAGCTGTAGATGTCGAATACAATCGGTGAGAGCGAGCCCATCACCATATCGTTGCCGAAATGGAACGTGTCTATGGACCACTCGATAAAGTCGAAGAAACTCTTATGGTTCAGCACCACGCCCTTCGGTGTGCCCGTAGAGCCGGAGGTGTTGATGATACACGACGGATCGGTATCAATGATGGTCGACAGTTTGCCGAGAATCGCCTGTGCATCTACCTCTGCCGTCCACTCTTCTTCATCGAGCAGGATCAGTTGAACCGTCTCAGGGATAATCGCGGCGATCGACTTGACCTGACGGCTTGTAGAGATGATGACGGCAGGCTCCACCAGCTGGATGATGTTACGGATGCGCTCAGCCGGTGTCTTGATGTCGAGGTTCATGTAGAAGTCGCCTGCGTAGAGAATGCCCAGGTTGGCATAGACGCATTCTACCGACTTGTCGAGGAAGACGCCTATGGGCTTGTTCTGTCCGACCCCAAGACCGATGATCTTGGCAGCCAGCTGAAGAGCCTGCCGTCGGAGGTCAGAGAAGGTGGCCTGCCTCTCCTTGTCGATGACAGCCACCTTCCCCGGATATTCCCTGACCGACTCCTCAAAGAGTTCTATCAGATTTATCTTCATAAGTTAAAAATCCATGTTGTCGAGCGAGTCGCTGAAGTCCTTGGGCTCGTGGTTCTCCTTCGGAGCCTCCTCCTGATGCTCGGGACGCTGACGATGATCTGGACGGTCACCACGCTCAGGACGCTCACGACGCTCACCACGCTCACGGCGGTCGCCACGATCGGGACGACGGTCACGACGCTCACCGCGCTCACCACGCTCAGGACGCTCTGGACGCTCTCCGCGCTCACGGCGACGCTGCTGCGGCTCTACGTAGTCGGCAGGCTTATCGATCAGCACACGGTGAGAAAGCTTGTACTTACCCGTCTTCGGGTCAATCTCCAGCAGCTTCACCTTGATCTTGTCACCTTCCTTGATACCAGCCTCCTCGACAGTCTCGAGGCGCTTCCAGTCAATCTCGGAGATATGGAGCAGACCATCCTTACCAGGCATGATCTCTACGAAGCATCCGTAAGGCATAATCGAACGAACCGTTCCCTCGTAGATCTCACCCACCTCGGGGATAGCCACGATGGCCTTGATCTTGGCAATGGCAGCATCAATGCTCTCCTTGTTAGGAGCAGATACCTGCACCTTGCCCACACCCTCGATTTCGTCGATGGTGATGGTAGCACCGGTATCCTCCTGCATCTGCTGGATGATCTTGCCACCAGGGCCAATGACGGCACCGATAAACTCCTTGGGAATCTCAAACTGCTCGATACGGGGTACCTGAGGCTTCATCTCGGCACGAGGCTCAGCGATCGTCTCAGTCAGCTTGCCGAGGATATACTCACGACCGGCCTTGGCCTGCATCAGTGCCTTCTCAAGGATCTCAAACGACAGACCGTCGCACTTGATATCCATCTGGGTAGCGGTCAGACCGTCCTTCGTACCAGTGGTCTTGAAGTCCATATCGCCCAGGTGGTCTTCGTCGCCAAGGATATCACTCAAAACAGCATACTTCTCCTCACCCGGGTTCTTGATCAGACCCATGGCGATACCAGAGACGGGCTTCTTCATGGGCACACCAGCGTCCATCAGGGCGAGGGTACCGGCACAAACGGTTGCCATCGAAGAAGAACCATTCGACTCAAGGATCTGGCTGACCAGACGAACGGTATAAGGGAAGTCCTCGGGAATCTGACCCTTCAAGCCGCGCCAAGCCAGATGACCGTGACCAATCTCACGACGGCCTACACCGCGCTGAGCCTTGGCCTCACCCGTACAGAACGGCGGGAAGTTATAGTGCAGCAGGAAACGCTGATAACCGTGCTCCAGCACATCATCGATAAGCTTCTCATCGAGTTTTGTACCGAGGGTACAGGTTGACAGCGACTGTGTCTCACCACGGGTGAAGATCGAGCTTCCGTGAGGCATGGGCAGCGGAGACACCTCGCACCAGATGGGACGGATCTCGTCGGTCTTACGGCCATCGAGACGAATACCCTCGTCGAGGATGCAACGGCGCATGGCATCACGCATCACATCGTGATAGTAACGCTCCATCATAGCAGCCTTCTCCTCCAGCTCGTCCTCTGTCAGGTCGCTGTGAGCTTCGTTGTATTTCTCCTTGAAGTCCTCCAGAATCTTGTCGAAGGCATCCTGGCGGGCCTGCTTCTCCAGAGCCTGCTTGGTAACGTCGTAGGCGGGCTGATACAGCTCCTTGTTCATCTGCTCGCGCAGCTCCTCGTCGTTCACCTCATGATCATACTCGCGCTTCACGTCCTTGCCCAGCTCCTTCGAGAACTCTGCCTGGAGTTCGCACATCGGCTTGATGGCAGCCATGGCAGCCTTCAAGGCACCGATCATATCCTGTTCTGACACCTCTTTCATCTCACCTTCCACCATCATGATGTTCTCGGCAGAAGCACCGACCATGATATCCATGTCGGCCTCCTTCATCTGCTCGAAGGTAGGATCAATGACATACTCACCGTTGACACGGGCTACACGCACCTCACTGATGGGACACTCGAAAGGAATGTCGGAACAAGCCAGGGCGGCAGAGGCAGCAAAACCTGCCAGAGCATCGGGCTGGTCAACGCCGTCGGCGGAGAGCAGCATCACATTCACAAACACCTCAGCGTGATAGTTTGACGGGAAAAGCGGGCGGAGCACACGGTCCACCAGTCGTGATGTCAGGATTTCATTGTCGCTGGCCTTGCCTTCGCGCTTGGTAAATCCGCCGGGAAAACGTCCGGCTGCACTGTACTGTTCACGATAATCTACCTGCAAAGGCATAAAATCGGTTCCGGGAACTGCATCTTTTGCGGCACAAACAGTGGCGAGCAATACGGTGTTGTTCATACGGAGAACAACGGAGCCGTCAGTCTGTTTTGCCACTTTCCCGGTTTCAATGGTGATGGTACGTCCATCTGCCAATTGAAGGGTCTTTGTAATTACGTTCATCTTTTGTATAAAACATCTAAAAATAAAAAAAATTGTAAAGACAATAGTCTTTTGCGGCCGCAAAGTTACACATTATTATATTAATAAACGAAGAAATCGAGATATTTTTGTTTTTTTTTGGAGTTTTGCTCACTTATTCGTATCTTTGCACCCGCAAAACGAAAATACATGAAGATAATGAAACATATTTGGAAGGCGGCAGCCCTGTTTATCGCTGCCATGACGATTGCCTCGTGCAACGATAACAAATTCAAGGTGGAGGGGCAGATCACCAATGCCAAAGACTCTGTGCTCTACTTTGAAAATGTAGGACTGGAGGGCATCAACGTGCTCGACTCCGTGAAGCTGAGCGACAAGGGCGACTTCTCATTCAGCGAGCATGCCATGGAAGCCCCCGAATTCTACAGGCTCAGGATTTCAGACCAGATCATCAACGTCAGCATCGACTCCACGGAGACCGTGACTTTCAGCGCTGAATACCCCGGCATGGCTTCCAACTATACCGTCAGCGGTTCTGAAAACTGTGAGAAGATCAAGGAGCTGACCCTGAAACAGATGGACCTACAGAGCCGTGCCATCGCCCTCCAGCGGAATACGGATCTCGGCATCAACATCATCAACGACAGCATCAACAAAATCATTGCTGCATACAAGGATGACGTCAAGAAGAACTACATCTACAAGGAACCCTATAAGGCCTACGCCTACTTCGCCCTCTTCCAGGCACTGGGCAACTGGCTCATCTTCAATCCCCGTGCAGACAAGGACGACATCAAGGCTTTCGCTGCCGTTGCCACCAGCTGGGACACCTATTTCCCCCACGCTGAGCGCGGACAGAACCTGCACAATATCGCCATCGAAGGCATGAAGACCCAGCGCATTGTGGATGCCCAGAACCAGGACCTGCAAATAGAGGCCAGCAAGGTTCAGGAAGCCGGTGTGCTCGACATCGCCCTGCGTGACAACAAGGGACAGGAGCGTCACCTGACAGACCTGAAGGGACAGGTGGTGCTGCTCGACTTCCATATCTTCGCGCTCGACGACTCCCCTGCCCGTATCATCATGCTCCGCGAGCTTTACAATAAGTACCACGCCCAAGGACTGGAGATCTATCAGGTGAGCCTCGATACTGATGAGCACTTCTGGAAGCAGCAGACGGATGCCCTCCCCTGGATCAGTGTGCGCGATGCCGACGGTTTCAATTCACAGCGCCTCGTGATGTACAATATCCAGGCCGTGCCCGACTTCTTCCTCATCGACCGTGGCAACAACCTCGTGAAGCGTGCCGCCCAGATGAAGGACTTGGAAGCAGAAATCAAGAAACTGCTATAACAAAAATAGGATATATGCAAGAAAAAGCGCTTTTTTCTTGCATATATCACTTTTTCTTATTACCTTTGCACCCGCAAAGAACATTTGTCGGCATAGCTCAGCTGGTTAGAGTATCACCTTGACATGGTGGGGGTCGTTGGTCCGAATCCAACTGTCGACACAGAAATATGATGGCAGCTGCAAAGCTGCCATTAATTGAATCTACACATGAGCATACAGGAATTACTGAATCGAAACGATCGTTTTGCAGCCAATGCCGGTTGCAGGATTACTGAATTGGACGAGCATCATGCCGTAGCGGAAATGCTGGTAACCACAGGACACCTGAATGGCGGGAATGTCTGTCAGGGAGGCGCCTTGTTTACGCTTGCCGACCTGGCGATAGCTGCCCTGATGAACTGTCACGGCCAGCTCACATTCGGCATCAGCAACAGCATCATGTATGTATCGAGTGCCAAGGAGGGCGACCTCCTTCGTGCCGAAGCCGTCAGCGTGTCCGACCATCACAAAATTCCTTCTGTCGAAGTCCGCGTCACCAACCAGGAAGGCCGCCTCATCTGCCACGTCACCGGCATGGGCTACCGCAAGAACATCCCTGTCCTGTCACACCCTTAGTTTCACCCAGTATCGGGTGCCGTGCATGCTGTGCCTGCTCTGGAACTTGTACTCCGGACGGCTCAGATAGTTGCCGATCTTGACGAAAGTGCCTTCTTCCTCCTTGTAACCCTTGAAATGCTTTTTGAGCAGGGCTGAGAGTTCGGGCAGCCCCATCCACTGGCCTTCCTCGCCGTTGCGGGGCTTCTGGATGACAGCCATCAGCATCTCACCAAGTCCGTTCAGCCGCTGGTACTGCAGGTTGTGCTCCATCAGGGCACGCTCCTCTTCCTTCGAGAGCCAGTAGCGCTCGCCATGACGGATCTCATACATCAGCTGGGCATAGAGCTGGTCGTGCTGGACGGGCGTCTCGAAGTCTATGTCGCCGTCGATACTCACACAGACGAAGCGTCTGGAACCTGAAGGATCAGTCAGCGGGGTCTGCTCATTGGTCGTGCCGATGAACGAGGCATAACGGCGGTTCACGGTGTAGGCCTTGCCGTATGGCGGACGATACTTCAGGTCAGCTGTCGAAACGAGGTATTTCAGCACGATCTGCTGACGCTGGGTGACACGGTCGAACTCGTCGAGGTTGATCAGTCCGAAGGATGAGAGTCCCAGATTGAGGTCGTTCTCGTTCTTGAAGTTGATACGGTCATTATAGTAGTCCATCAGTTCTCGAGGCAGCAGGATACGGCAGAAGCTCGACTTGCCGCAGCCTTGGCGCCCAATCAGCAGAGGCACGAGCGCATTACCCGTCAGCTGTCCCTTTCCCAACCACATCGCCACCATCGAGCGCATCCAGACATGAAAGAGGTATGTCCAGTCCTGCCACTCCGTAGGCACCCTCTCCGCAAGGGCCGTCACCCTGTCCTTCCCGTCCCATCGCGGCAGGTGCTCCAGATAGTCGCTCATAGGGTCGTAGCGCTCAATGTCGTCGGAGTTCACATAGCGCCTGATGTCCTTGTCCCAACAGCGGATGCCCTGTTCGAGGGCTCTCATCGTGATGGAGTTACGAGCTTCCTCCGTCAGGTCCTGGAATGAGAAGCCGATACCCGTCCTCATCCGGTATTCCGCCACGCCTCGCATCACGTTTTTCCTCAGCTCATAATTGGCATTGAGGAAAATGTTGATCTTCATCGTCAGCAACGTCTCTGGCGGGATGGTCTTGGTGCGCTGCATGCCTTTTTTCTCCATGTACTTTTTCACCTGGTCCTCCCGATAGGTGTTTTCGAAAACCTTCTTCACCAGTTCGGGCTCTTCCCAGAAGACAGACTTCATCAGTGCCTGTCGCATGGCAGGAGCCATTGGCAGACCTGTCTCCAGGCAGTATCCTGCCAGTCGCGAGAGGATGGCATGATGCCGCTCCTCATCGTCGGCAATATCCTCCGTGTCGTCGTAGGCTTTTGTGAGATTGAACTCGAACACGTTGTGGAGCCGCTTGTAACGGTCTATACCCAGGTCGCCTTTCGTCTGTTCCATAGCAGACGGCCTGCGAGTGACGGCCTCAGTCGTTTTTTCGACCTTGGCATAGATGGGCGTCGCCATCGGGTTGTACACCATGTTGGGGTCGTAGCTCATGTAGCAGATGCGCTGGGGCATTGGGTCGAGCTTCTCGACAGTGACACCCAGCTGACCGTTATAGATCATCCGCGCCCGTTCATACAGATTCTCATGGAAGAGGGCGATATCGGACGGATCAGAAGGGCAGGTCGCTTGATTCTGCACAGAATCATGGTCCTGTCCCTCTGATCTGGGAAAGAGCTCTCCTCGGCAGACGATCTTCACCGACTGCCCGTCGGCTCCCACGAAGGCCATCAGCGTCTGGGGCATCTCTGCGGCTCCCCGTCTCACGGCCTCAGCCTCATCGTTGCCCGTCAGATTGTTCACTTCCAACAGCACCAGTCCTGTATAGCCCCTGGTGACGCGTTCGCCTTTGCGGTTCTCCTGCTCCAGGGCAAAACAGATGCGGGGCAGTCCTTTGGGCCAGTTCACGTAGCCGTCAAGTGTGCCGTCATTGGCCCTGATGGTGTAAGGCATCCTTGGCCAGGCACTGCGATAGTCGCTCACCTGCTGTTGATACTCGCCTTTGGAAATGATGTCTGCCAATTCCTGCTGCTCTACGAGGCGCAGCGTTTCCTTGTTCCTGTAGTTCTTGATAAGCGTAATTCTTAGTGTCATGATGTCTGCTTGATTTATAACTGCCTGCAAAGATACGAAAAGAAATTGTAATGTGCAAGGAAATCACTAAAGAAAAAATTATCAAAAAATGGTTTAAACCGTCATATCTATATTTTTTCTTGTGATAATCAGATGTTTAAGGCATGAAAGGTTCATGATATATCCGTCATGCTTCTGTCATATCCCGTAGCCATGAAGCCGTTTTAAGCCTGAAGAAGCCTTTGTCGAGATAATAGTTTTCACTGATTCCGGTAATGGGAACTGATAGTATCTCTAAGGGTAACTAATAGTTCCCTACATAGGAACTGATAGTAACCGCCATTGTTACTATTAAGGAACTACCTATTAATCAATGGTTTAGTAGTAGAAGTTGGTCATATAGCCACTTGTCATCTGATTAAAAGCTATTGATATGATAGTAATATGAAAGGATAAATAGTATACTATCATATATTAATCTATTGATTATCAATAAGAAAGATAGTAATATGATAGTAAAGAGTAAAAATAAAAAAGTTGATAGATAAAAATGAAATATTGAACCACAACAAACAGTCATGACGCTGTACAATTACTAAAAAATAATAAAACACGGTCGTTTCTCGCCCATCGGCTTGTTTTTATGCTGGAAACTTTGTAACTTTGCGCTTTACAGAAAAGAAGTGATTATGTCAACAGAAGATTTACAAAAACGGACTACCGTCAATATACAGGAGAAGGCGAACCTGATTTGGGCCATTGCCGATAAGCTGGTGGGAACGTACAAGCCCCACGAGTATGGCAATGTGATTCTGCCCATGTGCGTCATCAAGCGTTTCTCTGACACGCTGGCACCCACCAAGCAGAAGGTGCTGGATGCCAATGCCCTTTGCGAGCAGCGAGGACTGGCTGTGAGGAAAGGATTCCTGACTACTGCCTCTGGCTATGACTTCTATAATGTTTCTCCCTTCACCTTCGAGGGCCTGCTCTCCGATGCTGACAACATTGCCGACAACTTCCGCAGCTATCTGAACCACTTCTCTGAGAACGTGGTGGACATCATTGAGAAGTTCGACTTCGACAAGGAGATTACCAAACTCGACCATAACGGCATCCTCTACAACGTCATTCAGGAGTTCTGCTCGAAGAAAGCCTATATGGGTGCCGACGAGATCAGTGCCGTTGATATGGGCTACATCTTCGAAGAGCTGGTGCGTAAGTTCTCTGAGAGCTACGACGAACAAGCCGGAGCCCACTTCACGGCTCGCGACATCATCTATCTGATGGCAGAGCTGCTGGTGGCTCCTCAACGCGAGGAACTGGAGCTGGAGGGTGTGACGGCTACCGTCTATGATATGGCGATGGGAACCAGTCAGATGCTCGACTGCCTCAGTGAGAAGCTGTTGGAGATTGACCCTGAGGCACAGATTACGGAGTTCGGACAGGAACTGAACGAACAGACCTTCGCCATTGCCAAAGCCAACGTACTCATCAAAGGTGGCGATGCAGAGAATATGCGTCACGGCAACACGCTGAGCGACGATAAGTTTGAAGGCTATACCTTCGACTATATCATATCTAATCCACCCTTTGGTATTGAGTGGAAGAATGAGAAGAGCAAGGTGGAGGAAGAACACAAACGTGGCGACGCAGGTCGCTTTGCCCCAGGTTTGCCTGCCATTGGCGACAGTCAGCAGTTGTTTATGCTCAATGGCATTGCCAAGTTGAAAGATACAGGTCGTATGGCCATCATTCAGAACGGCTCACCACTATTCAAAGGTGATGCTGGTAGTGGCGAGAGCAATATCCGTGGCTATCTGCTCGACAACGACTGGCTCGAAGCCATCGTGCAAATTCCCAACGACATGTTCTACAATACAGGTATTGCCACCTACATCTGGATTGTCACCAAGGACAAGCAGCCAGAGCGTACAGGCAAGGTGCAGCTGATTGATGCCAGCAAGTGTTGCGAGAAGCGTCGCAAGTCGTTGGGCAACAAGCGCAATGAGTTTACAGACCGCTGCATCGACCTGATAGCCAAGGCATATATGGCTTTTGAGGATGGCGTCTATGAGGACGGCGAACTGACAGTAGAGAGCAAGGTGAAGGATTGCGACGACTTCAAATTCACCAAGGTAGCCATCAAACTCCCCAACAAGGGGAAAGACACAGAGAATGTGCCTTTCAAGGAAGACATCGAGGCCTATATGCAAAAGAATGTCTATCCCTACGCACCAGAGGCCAAGGTGGACATGAAAGCCAGCAAGATTGGCTACGAGATACCCTTTACTCGCGAGTTCTATAAATATGTGGCACCTCGCAAGAGCGAAGAAATCTTTGCCCATCTGCAGGAGCTGGAGCAGCAGGAGAGTACGTTAATGGCTAAAATCATGGGACGATGATGATACATGAACAACCCGTGAGAGTCACTCACGACTTCAAACAAATGCCCATGGAAAGTAGGCAAGTGGTTAGTGGCACTAACCACTTCAGAGTAGAGGTAAGAGATCCTGCAAGTTGGTTAGTGGTACTACCCATCTTAAATCTGACACAATCGTTCACGCCCCAAAGGGGCAAAAGCATATAAATATGGCACAATCGCTGTGTAAAATATACCTGCATATCATCTTCCATGTGAAGACGAATAGCCCACAAATAGCTGACGAACACCTGGAACGACTACATAGTTATATTGGCAAATTGGTCAATACGACAGGTTGTCAAGTTTTATGTGTAGGTGGTATAGGTAATCATGTGCATGCATTGATTATGTTTTCAAAAACAGAAACAGTAGCGCATGTAGTAGAAGAAATGAAACGCAATAGCAGCAGATGGATAAAAACGCTTTCTTCCACCTATGAGAACTTTGCATGGCAAGGAGGTTATGCGGCATTCTCAATCAGCCAATCGCAGGTAGATACGGTGATTGCATACATTAGAAATCAGGCAGAGCATCATAAAAAGCAGAGTTTTCATGATGAGTATTTGGCGTTTTTACGATTATACAAAATTGAATATGATGAACGGTATGTGTTGTCCGATTAGGTTGAGGCTTTTGCCCTTTCAGGGCGTTATTTGCGGCGGTATTCATACCCAGGGCGATGCCCTGGGCTGGCAGCATTTTGGCCTTTCAGGCCGTTCACAGCAACACGTATCATTCTAACAGGAGGACTGAGACGATGAGTAGGGAGATGAAACATAGCGGCATTGAGTGGGTAAAGCAAATACCTTCTAATTGGGATATAATTAAAGGAAGGCATTTGCTCTTTTTACCAAATCGTCCTGTTAGACCAACTGATGATGTCGTGACTTGTTTTAGAGATGGTGAGGTTATTCTTAGGAGTGAAAGACGAACAGAAGGCTTTACTATGTCAGATAAAGAAATCGGATATCAAGGTATAAACAAAGGTGACATCGTAATTCATGGAATGGATGGATTTGCAGGCGCAATGGGAGTGTCTAAATCTACAGGTAAAGGCTCCCCCGTACTAATTGTATGTAATCCCAAAGAAAATGATAGCCCTCAATATATTATCTATTATCTTCGCAGTTTAGCAATGACTAATGTATTCCTTGCTTTAGCAACTGGAATTAGAGAAAGAAGTTGTGATTTGCGTTGGAAAAAGATTGCAGAACTTCCATTTTTGCGCCCATCTTTCATTGAGCAGCAAAAGATAGCCAACTATTTGGATAAGGTATGTGGGGATGTGGATGAAATGATAGCCCTGCAAGAACAGATGATAGAGGAACTGAAAGCCTATAAGCAATCCGTCATCACAGAGGCTGTCACCAAAGGCCTGAATCCTGATGTTCCCATGAAGGATAGTGGGATTGATTGGATTGGGGAGGTGCCTGAACATTGGGAGGTGAAAAAGATTGGATACATATTTTACAATCTTGATTATTTGCGAGAACCAATATCAGCAGAGCTTAGGGAACGCAACAACCCCCAATATGATTATTTCGGAGCATCAGGTGTGATAGACAAAATTGACCACTACAACGTAGAGGATAAAGTCTTGTTAATTGGTGAAGATGGAGCAAATCTTGTTATGAGGAATCTTCCATTGATATATAAAGCAGAAGGAAGATTTTGGGTGAACAATCATGCCCATATTTTAAAACCAATTAAAGACGATTACAATTATATGGCTCACACGTTAGAGGCTGCAGATTATAGGAACTACATTACGGGTTTTGCTCAGCCAAAATTGAGTCAAGAAAATCTAAAAGCGGTGAAACTCCCTGTTCCTCCTCTTTCCGAGCAGCAATCCATCGCCTCCTATCTCGACACTAAATGTGCAGAAATCGATGCGCTGATAGCTATTAAGCAAGCGAAGATAGAGGAGCTGAAGGACTATAAGAAGAGCGTAATCTACGAATATGTAACTGGTAAAAAGGAAGTGGGAGGAGACCTGGGCTAGTATGACTAGGGGGACTAATAGAACTAGGATGAATAGAAAAGAAAACGAAAAAACAAACTAAAAACAACATAACATGGAAGAGAAATCAATCTTCAGGCGGGTGCCGAACTATAAGGAGCTACATGTCTATCAGAAGGCGGAAGTGCTGGTGCTGCTGACGGATGTGTTCTGCAAGCGGTTTCTGCCGCTCTATGGTGATCGCCGCGTGGATCAGATGAATATGGCTGCCCGCTGCGGAAAGCAGAACATCGTGGAGGGTTGTGAGGATGCCATGACGAGCAGCGCCATGGAGGTGAACTTGGTGAATGTTGGTCGCAGCAGCTTCCAGGAGCTGCGCGAAGACTATGAAGACTACTTGAAGCGCAACAACCTACAGATATGGGAAAAGGATCATCCCCGCTTCGACAAGATTGTGAAGTTCTGCCGCAAGAACAACCATTGGGACGCCTACCAGCCTCTTTCTGGGACACTCTCTGCAGAGGAGTTTTGTAATATGGCGCTAACACTCTGCCATATCACAGACAAGATGTTCTATGGCTACTTAGCCCATCTGGAGAAAACATTCAAAGAGCAGGGTGGTGTCAAGGAACGGATGCATGCCGTCCGCACAGGCTATCGCCAGGAGCAGGACGCACGCATGAAGGCGCTGGAGGCGGAGAACGCTGCGCTGAAGCAGAGAATAGCAGAGCTAGAGAAGAAACTAGGAGGGCACTAGTAGCTCTAGTGAGACTAGTAGAACTAGTGTGACTAGTATGACTAGTTGGACTAGTATGAATAGGGAGACGAGAAACGAAACAAAAAAACGAGAAAAAGATGGAAACGAAAGAGAAAGAACTCTACATCAATTTCGAAGAATATATCCGTCAAGGAGAACCTGCGCAACGTGAATCCGCTTATGCGTGGAGCACTGCTATAGGTCTTCAGGCTGTGGACGGTCTCAAGACATCGGCGTATCTGAACGATCTGGCTCGTCGGAATATCGAAGGAGAGATCACCATCGACGAAGTGGAGCACTTGCTCAACAGCTATTACAAGAGTAAGACAATTCGTGAAGCCGATGACGATGACAAAGAGGAGGCCGATAAAGCATCAAAGAATATCAAAAAGATACTCTCAGTGAAGACATGTGATTTCTCGACAAAGGGCTATATCTCAGTACATCGAAGAATCTTTGAAGGTGTAATGAAGCATGCCGGAGAATTGCGCAAATATGATATCACAAAGCAGGAGTGGGTTCTCGAGGGCGATACAGTAAATTATCAAAACTGGGAAGATCTGCGTCGTTCGATTGACTATGACATAGAACAAGAGCGGATTTTTAGCTATAAGGGCCTTGGTAATGACGAAATAATAGCCCACATCACTAAGTTTGTGTCTGGCCTGTGGCAGATACATGCCTTTGGTGAAGGAAATACGCGTACGACAGCGGTTTTCATCATTCAGTATCTGCGTTCTATAGGGTTTTATGTGGAGAACGACCTCTTTGCCAAGCATTCCTGGTATTTCCGTAATGCTTTGGTAAGAGCCAACTATAAGAATGCACGCAAGGGCATAGACTATTCACCAATTTATTTGGAACGTTTCTTCCGCAATCTGTTGCTTGGCGAGCAATGGGATTTGCGAAACCGATATCTGCACATACATCCCACAGAGGAGTGGAGGATTCAACCGAATCTTGCTAACCCTTCAAGTACCCAACAAGTACCCCATAAGTCACCCGACAAGTCACCCGACAAGTTTAATACAAAAAATCAGTATATCAAGAACTTAGTGATGGTTGTCGGGATAAATGAATTATCTGTAAAAGAAATGCTTAGTAGCTTGGGACTAAAGGATAGAGAGAGTTTCATGGATGTCTATCTAAACCCTGCAATAAAAGGTAAGTTCGTTCGTTTACTCTATCCTAACTCGCCCCGTCATCCGCGTCAGAAGTATCTGCTAACGATAAAAGGCTTAGCACTCTATAACGAAATAAAGAACCAATAACACTACACTATATGGAAACGAAAGAGAAGAACTTCGAGCAAGATATTGAGAGCTGGCTGCTGACGAAAGGCGGCTATGTGAAGGGCAATATGTGGACCTACGACAAACGACGGGCCATTGATATGCCTGTGCTTGTGGAGTTCATTGAGAAAACTCAACATAAGCAATGGGAGCGCTATAAAAACATCTATGGTGAACAGGCAAGCCATCAACTCTACAAGATTTTCCAGAGCAATGTGTCACAAAGCGGACTCATCTATGTGCTGCGCAACGGCATCAAGGATCGTGGCATTGGACTGAAGTTCGTCTATTTCGAGCCGGCATCAGGTCTGAACGAGGAACTGGTGGAGAAATACAAGGCGAATATCTTAACAGAGACGCGCCAGTTCTTTTATTCGACAGAGAACAGGAATTCCATCGATATGGTGCTGTCTGTGAATGGTATTCCTATCATCGCATTGGAACTGAAGAACCAGTTTACAGGGCAGACTGTTGAGAACTCTCGCCACCAGTATATGTACGACCGCGACCCCAAGGAGCCGCTGTTCCAATTCAATAACCGTATTCTGGCCTGCTTCGGCGTAGATTTGGAAGAGGTGATTATGACCACCCAGCTGAAAGGAGAACAGACCTTCTTCCTGCCATTCAATCAGGGTAGCAATGGAGCTGGTAATATTGGCGACGGTGGCAACCCTGCTAATCCTGACGGCTATCCAACGAGTTATCTGTGGGAGAAAGTGCTGCGTAGGGATATGCTGTTGGCATTGCTGCAACGCTATATCAGCCTACAGGTAGAGAAGAAGGTGAAGCTGGTGAATGGCAAAAAGGTAACTACAGAATCGAAGAAGATCATCTTCCCACGCTATCATCAGTTGGACGTCGTAGAAAAGCTGATTGCTGATACGAAAGCCCAGAAGGAGGGCAAGAGTTGGTTGCTGCAGCATAGTGCAGGTAGCGGCAAGTCGAACTCCATTGCATGGCTCACCTACAGGTTGGCTTCGCTGCATAATCTGGAAGATAAAGAGATGTTCCAATCGGTGTTTGTGGTGACTGACCGAAGAATTCTGAACAATCAGTTGCAAGACACTATCCTTGGCTTTGACCATAAGTTGGGACAGATAGAGACCATCACGGACAGCGACAATTCATCGAAGCTTAAGGATGCCATCAACGATAAGAAGCGCATCATCATCACGACGATTCATCGTTTCCCATTGATCTATAAAGAACTGGACGGACATGCTCAGAAAAACTTTGCCATCGTGATTGACGAGGCGCATAGTTCGCAGAGCGGTAAAAGCGCTGAGAAACTGAAAGAGGCGCTGGCTGATACTGACGAGGCGCTGAGAGAGATGGCAGCATGGGAAGAAAAGACAGAAGAGGAACTGAAGGACAGCATGGACGTGATGACAGAAACGCTGTTGGCACAGGGCAAGCACAAGAACCTCTATTTCTATGCCTTTACAGCTACGCCTAAGCCCAAGACACTGCAGACCTTTGGTGTGATGAAAGCCGACGGCACATATGATGCCTTCCATCATTATTCCATGCGTCAGGCCATCGACGAAGGCTTTATCCTCGACGTATTAAAGTACTATACCACCATCGAGACAAGTTACGAGATTGCCAAAGCCATATCGGAGAATCCTGAGTATGAAGAAGTGCCTGCTACGAGAGCCATCAAGAACTATCACGATATGCACGGATTTGTGTTGCAGCAGAAAGTGGAGGTGATGGTAGAGAAACTGCGCGAGATTACCCTATCGAAGATTGAAGGACAGGCCAAGGCGATGATCGTGTCGCCATCAAGAGCCCATGCGGTGAGGTATCTGTTCCTGCTGAAAGAGTATTGCAAGAAGATGGGCTATGATGATGTGCGTCCGCTGATTGCATTCTCTGGTACTGTGAAATATCAGGGCGAGGAATATACGGAAAGCAAGTTGAACAGCACGGATGAGCAAAAGATATCGGAGAAGCAGTTGCCGCTGTTCTTCAATAGCGATATGTATAATGTGCTGATTGTGGCCGACAAGTACCAGACGGGCTTTGATGAACCACTGCTGCACACGATGTTTGTGGACAAGAAACTGCGAGGCGTGAAGGCTGTACAGACACTGTCGCGACTAAACCGCAGTCATAAGGGCAAGACGGACACCTATATCCTGGACTTCATCAATACAGCAGACGATATCAAGAAGTCTTTCCAACCCTTCTATGAAGAGACACTGCTGAGCGATGCGGTAGATGTGAACGTGGTTTATGAATACGACACGGAACTGAAAAAATATCATCTGTGGAATACGGATGATGAGGAAAAAGTGTATCAGATCTATGCCAAGCGCAAGCAAGGCGACAAGGACATGGGTAAACTGGCTTCGGCTCTGAAACCAGCCTTGCAGGCCTACGAGGTGCTGGTGGAGGACGAGCAGTTCAAGGTGCGCTCGTTGCTGAAGAACTTCATCCGTTTCTATGCCTATATGGCACAGGTGGTGCGGACCTTCGACAGGGAACTATACAAAACTTATATCTTTACGGAGTTCTTCTATCGGATTATTCCAAAGAAGGGACATGATCCGATAGATTTGAGCAATAAGCTGGCTCTGATTAACAACAAACTGACGGAAACCTTCTCTGGTGCCATTGAACTGAAGCCTACGGAGAAAGACAAGACGGTGAACCCTGAAAAGGGCACGCAAGGCAAGAAGCCTGAGGAGAAGACAGACTTGCTGGCAAATATCATCGAGAAGATAAACATCATGTATGCAGGCAAGTTCACGGAGGCCGACAGGGTGATTGTGGAAACGATATTTGATAAGACTGAAAAGATAGGAAAGAAACTGAGGCGTCTGGCTAAGAATAGCGATGCCCAGATGTTTGAAAGTAGTATCTTCCCCAAGGAGTTCGATGCCATTGCACAACAATGTTATATGGAGCAAATGGACGCTTTTGCCAAATTATTTGAGGATGCAGAGTTCTACAAACGGGTGATGAGTGAAATGGCAAAAGCCGCCTATCTAAGATACAGGAATAGTGAGCAGGACGAGACTAAGAAACAGAAACATGAAAAAGTCCGTATGATACCTGAAGGCTCCATGCTCACTCAGATAGAGCCGGATACAGATGAACGTCGTTTGATTCACAACATGATGGAGCTGGAGGAAGGAACGACCATCGAACATATTGCAGTAGAATGTCAGAGGCGCTTCCAAGAGAAATATTTCAGTATGAAGGCGAATGACTGGATGCATCTGATAGGTAATTATGTGCGAAACATCACAAAACGTCCTGATTTACAGGAAAAAGAGGTGTTTACGTTTAAGATGGCAATATAAAGGAAAGAAGAAAAAACAGTTTTTATGATCAATAAGACAAAGAATCAGAATCAGGAGAAGTCGGCTGACGAGTTGCAGGAGGAGGCTTTCCGCAAGAAAGTAGATCATTATCTGGTGTGTTTCATTGAGTCCTGTCCGCTTCATGAGCAGTGTCTGCGCTGGCTCGTGGGACAGTATGCCGACACCATGCCATTGGCCTATAACGCCATCAACCCCCGCAATCCGGTGATTGGCGGCGAGAAGTGCGAGATGTTCCGTAAGAACCAGCGTGTGAAGATGAAACGCGGTCTGAAGCACCTCTATCATGAGATGCCAGGCTACATGGAGCACCGTATCCGCCTGCTGCTTATCCAGATGTGGGGCCGCAAGAAGTATTTCGAGATTCGCAGAGGTGACCGACTCATCACTCCTGAACAGCAGGAGGACGTTGTCGATGCCTGCCACCATCACGGCTGGCAGGGTCCCATCGTCTTCGACGGCGAGGAGGAAGACTGGCTATGGTAAGGAGAATCGCTAAAAGCTTTTCAGCCAGGCTTTTAGCTCAAACACCATTTCATAGTGGTACTCGAACGACTCACGATAGCCCCAGCCATGTCCTCCCGACGGATAGATATGGATGGAGGCGGGTACGTCGTGCTTGTAGAGTTGCTGATAGTAGTTGAACCCGTTGGCAGCAGGCACGGCCTTGTCATCATCGCTCAAGGCTAAGAAGGCGCGAGGGGTGGTACGGTTCACCTGGAGGTCGTTACTGTACTCGGCCTCGAGTTTTCTCAGTTCCTTCTTCGAATGATCTGTACCCAACAGATTGTCGTGAGAGCCCTTGTGGGTGAATCCCAAGTCCATCGTGATTACAGGATAGAAGAGTATCTGAAAATTCGGTGCTGCTTCACCCTTGGAATGCGTGGCAATGGTTGAGGCGAGATGGCCTCCGGCTGAGAAGCCCATGATACCGATGTTATTGCGGTCGATATGCCACTCCGTCGCATGACGGCGGACGCTCTTCATGGCTTCCTCTGCATCAGAGATGGGAATAAAGCGGTTGCCATGGGGCATCCTGTATTTCAGCACGATCAGTGCGATGCCCTGATTATTGAAGAAGTTAGCCCACTGATGTCCCTCATGATCCATGGCCAGGTGGGCATATCCGCCGCCAGGACAGCAGACCACAGCACGGCCCGTCGCCTTCTTTGCGTCTGGCAGGTAAACCGTCAGTTCAGCCTTGTCCTTATTATCACCGTTTGAATTGGGAGCACCCTTAGGCCACAGATCCATCGTTGTTCCTTTTTGTGCGAATGCCGTTGCAGAGATGGCAAGCAGCACCATACTCGCTATTGTTTTCAAGCTTCTCATTGTTTTAATTTTGTTAATCGAGGCTGCAAAGATACAAATTTTATTTTTATTTTTGTAACTTTGCGCCCAGAAACTTAACAGGTAAAGACAAAAATGAAGAAGATTCTGACAATTCTGGCCCTCTCGGCACTCACACTCAGCGCACAGGCAAAGGTAAGGTTGCCCCACCTGATTGGCGACAACATGGTATTACAACAGCAGACGGAAGCCCGCCTCTGGGGATGGGCAAAGCCAGGAAAGACGGTGAAGGTGACCACCTCATGGAACCAGGAGACCGTCAGTGCCAGAGCCGACAAAAACGGCGAGTGGCTGGTAAAGGTCAGTACGCCCAAGGCCAGCTATGAGCCGCTGTCGATCACCTTTGATGACGGTGAGCCTCTGACCATCAACAACGTCGTAGCTGGTGAGGTGTGGGTCTGTGCCGGACAGTCGAACATGGAGATGCCCGTGAAGGGCTTCTGGATGTGTCCCGTGAAGGACTACAATCAGGTTGTCATCGATGCTGCCAACCATCAGGGTGTGCGTAGCGTCAAGATTCCCAGTGTGATGGCTGCCAAGCCTCTGAACGATGCGCCATGCGAATGGCGGGAGTGCAATCCTGGTACGGTGGGCGATTTCTCTGCCACCGGCTATTTCTTTGCCCGGACCATGCACCAGGCCCTGAATATCCCCATCGGACTCATAGAAGCCAATAAAGGAGGTACGCGCGTAGAGAGCTGGCTGACGAAGGAGAATCTGGAGAAATACACCAGTGACCCGACGGACTCTGTGGAGATCTGCCAGAAGTGGGCGGCGTATGATTACCACCGTTCCCTGCTCTGGGGTAACGGTACCTTCAACCCCATCCTGAACTACACCGTGAAGGGTATTCTTTACTATCAGGGCTGCTCGAACGTAGGCGATCCAGGCGACCAGTATTCCCAGCGTATGAAACTGCTCGTAGACCAGTGGCGTGAGCAGTTCGGACTCGGTGAGATACCTTTCTACTTCGTACAGATTGCCCCATACAGATATGACGACGACAACAACGGCATCAGCGGTGCCCTGCTGCGCGAACAGCAGTTCAAGGCTGCGCAAATAATCCCCAACAGCTCACTCGTCTGCATCAATGACCTCGTCTATCCATACGAGTTCTCCCAGATCCATCCTGCCCAGAAACAGCAGGTCGGCGAGCGGCTGGCCTATACGGCCTTGAACCGCGACTACGGTTTTGAGGGCATCCTCTATCAGAGTTCCACCTTCAAGGATATGATGATCAAGGATGACGCCATCTTCATCCACCTGGATAACAACTACCACACTGACGCGCCTTTCGAGGATATGCAGGGTTTTGAGATTGCAGGTGAAGACAAGGTGTTCCATCCTGCCACCGCCCGACACTTCTGGCAGCCTGGCGGCGGCTACTGGGATGAGGCCATCAGGATCTGCAGTCCTGAGGTCAGCAAGCCCGTTGCCGTACGCTATTGTTTCAGGAATTTCCAGATCGGCAATGTCAAGAATGCGGGTAACATGCCGTTGTTCCCCTTCCGAACGGATAAATGGGAGTAAGAATGAAAAAAATGAAAAAATGAAAGAGCATCCATTAGAACCTTTCCGATTCTGTCCTAAGTGCGGCAGTCCGGACTTTGAAATCCATAATGCCCTGAGCAGACATTGCTCGAACTGCGGGTTTACTTTCTATCAGAACCCACGGGCCTCTACGGCCGCCTTTATCCTGAACAGCAAAGGGGAGCTGCTGGTGGCCCGTCGTGGCAAGGAACCAGCCAAGGGTACGCTTGACCTGCCTGGCGGCTTCGTGGACAATGAAGAGAATGCCGAACAGGGTATGGTCAGGGAAATTCGTGAAGAGACGGGTCTCACCGTTGATGCTGCCGATGTGAAGTATCTCTTCTCCATCCCCAACATCTACCGCTATTCCGGTATGGACATCCATACGCTCGACCTGTTTTTCCAGTGTCAGGTTGAAGATGATGCGGTTGTGAAAGCTGCCGACGATGCCTCAGACTGTTTCTGGGTTCCGTTGCGCAATGTGTATGTCGAACGCTTTGGACTGCGCTCCATCCGCCAAGCCGTACATCGATTCTTGACCGAAAACTGTTAATAAAATTAAAAATCCACTATATAAATAAGGTGGGAGAAACTTTTTTGCTTACTTTTGCAGCCCGTAAGAAACAAAACGAGACAAATATGCAAAAGAATTTAGTGATAGTCGAGTCTCCTGCCAAGGCGAAGACGATTGAGAAATTTCTGGGAAAAGACTTCAAGGTCATGTCAAGCTATGGCCACATCCGCGACCTGAAGAAGAAAGAACTGAGCATCGACGACAAGACGCTTGAACCAGAATACGAGATACCCGACGACAAGGTCAAACTGGTAGCAGACCTGCAGACCAAAGCCAACAAGGCAGAGAAAGTATGGCTCGCATCCGATGAAGACCGGGAAGGAGAGGCTATTTCCTGGCATCTCTGCGAGGTGTTGGGACTGGACAAACAGAAGACAAACCGAATCGTCTTCCACGAAATCACGAAATCAGCTATTCTCGACGCTATCGAGCATCCGCGCCATCTGGACATGAACCTGGTGAATGCCCAGCAGGCTCGTCGCGTTCTCGACCGTTTGGTAGGCTTCAAGCTGTCACCCGTCCTTTGGCGCAAGGTCAAGCCAGCCCTCTCAGCAGGACGCGTTCAGAGTGTGGCCGTCCGTCTGATTGTTGAGCGTGAGCGTGAGATTCAGAACTTCGAGAGTGAGGTCTATTACAGCATCAGTGGTGTCTTTGCCATCACCAACCCCGACGGTTCTGCCTCGGAGGTGAAGGCCATGCTCGCCAACCGGTTCAAGACGGAAGAGGAGATCAATGACTTCCTGGAGAAGTGCAAGAACGCCACTTTCACCATTGAGAGCATCAGCAAGAAACCCGTCAAGCGGACGCCTGCTCCCCCATTCACGACCTCTACCCTCCAGCAGGAGGCAGCCCGTAAGCTTGGCTACTCTGTGAGCCAGACCATGATGGTGGCACAGCATCTGTATGAGAACGGACGCATCACCTACATGCGAACCGACTCCGTGAATCTCTCCAGCCTCTGTCTGAATGCCAGCAAAAATGAGATTGTCAGACTCTACGGCGAGAACTACAGCAAGCCACGCCAGTACCATACCAATTCCAAGGGTGCCCAGGAGGCTCACGAAGCCATCCGTCCCACCTATATGGATCAGACAGAGATAGAAGGTACGGTACAGGAAAAGCGTCTTTACGAACTGATCTGGAAACGTACCGTCGCCTGTCAGATGGCTGATGCAGAGATTGAGAAGACCGCTGTCAATATCAAGATCAGTACTGCCGACGAGTTATTCCTCGCACAGGGAGAAGTCGTGAAGTTCGATGGTTTCCTCAAAGTCTACCGTGAGTCATCCGACGACGACGAACAGCCGGATGAGTTCGGCCATATCCTGCCTCCCCTGACTGAAGGACAGGAGCTGACACGCCGGGAGATTCTTGCCACGGAGCGCTTCACTCAGGGACCGCAGCGCTATACGGAGGCCAGTCTGGTGCATAAGATGGAAGAACTGGGCATCGGCCGTCCCTCCACATACGCTCCCACCATCTCCACCATCCAGCAGCGCGATTATGTCCAGAAGGGTGACAAGAAAGGAGAGGAGCGCACCTATTCCCTCTATCAGCTGAAGGGAAAGCAGATTGCCAAGAAGACCAGAAAAGAAATCATCGGTTCTGAAAAAGGAAAGCTGATCCCCACCGACATCGGCATCGTGGTCAACGACTTCCTCATGGAGCACTTCAATACCATCATGGACTACAACTTCACGGCCAAGGTCGAACAGGATTTCGATAAGATTGCTGAAGGCGACGAGAAATGGAAGGACATGATGAAGAGCTTCTACAAGAGCTTCGAGCCCATCGTGGAAAAGACCATGAACAGCCGCCAGCAGTACAAGGCCGGTGAGCGCCAGTTAGGAAAAGACCCGAAGACCGGAAAACCGGTGTTTGTAAAGATCGGACGCTTCGGACCCGTAGTCCAGATCGGTACGGCAGAGGACAGGGACAAGCCCCAGTTTGCCCAGCTGCCCAAGGAGCAGAGCATAGAGACCATTACCCTCGAGGAGGCTCTGGAGCTGTTCAAGCTGCCCCGTGAGATTGGCGATTATGAAGGCAAGCCCGTCACAATCGGTGCCGGCCGCTTCGGACCCTATATCCTTCACGACCGCAAGTACACCTCACTGCCTAAAGACGCCGACCCCATGGCCATCACCCTCGATGAGGCCATCGCCCTTATTCAGGAGAAGCGCCAGCAAGACAATCAGAAACACATCAAGTTCTTCCTGGAAGATCCGAAACTGGAGATCCTGAACGGAAGATACGGTCCCTACCTGGTTTACGACGGCAAGAACTACCGTCTGCCTAAGAACTTGCACGAGAAGGTGGCAGAGCTGACCTTCGACGAGTGCATGAATATCATCCACGCTGTACCTGCAAAGAAAGGCTGATATGAGACGTATCATCCTGATCGGCTATATGGGGGCAGGAAAGACCACCGTCGGGAAAGCCCTTTCGAAAGAACTCGGCATTATCTTCTATGATCTCGACTGGTATATCGAGAACCGCATGCGCAAAAGCGTGTCGCAGATTTTTGCCGAGCGCGGTGAAGAGGGGTTCCGAAAGATGGAGCACAACATGCTCCACGAGGTAGCCGAATTTGAGGATGTGATCATCAGCTGCGGGGGAGGGACACCATGCTTCTTTGACAACATGGACTATATGAACCAACAAGGTCAGACGGTGTATCTGAAAGCCACCCCTGAGGTTCTCTACAAGCATCTGCTGATGGGCAAGGGCGAGCGTCCGTTGCTCAAAGGCAAGAGTCCTGAAGAGCTGATCACCTTCATCCGTGAACAACTGGAGAAGCGTGAGCCATTCTACAGCAAGGCCAAATATACGCTGGACGTCAGTCTGCTGGACAACTATGACAAGATCAAGACCAGCGTTGAGAAGATACGTGAATTGTTAAACCTATAAACCTCTACACAGATGAAGAAATGGACGATTGAAGATTCGAAGGAGCTCTACAACATCAATGGATGGGGCACTTCCTATTTCGGCATTAATGACAAAGGTGATGTCTATGTCACGCCCTGTAAGAACAATACGCAGATAGACCTGCGTGAAGTGATGGACGAACTGGCATTGCGCGATGTCACGCCCCCCGTGCTGCTGCGTTTCCCGGATATCCTCGACAACCGCATCGAGAAGACGTGGAGCTGTTTCAAGAAGGCATCTGAGGAATACCACTACAAGGGCGAGAACTACGTGGTCTATCCCATCAAGGTCAACCAGATGCAGCCTGTCGTAGAGGAGATCATCTCCCATGGACGGAAGTTCAATCTGGGTCTGGAGGCCGGTTCCAAGCCCGAGCTGCATGCCGTCATCGCCATGCAGTGTCAGAGCGACTCTATCATCGTGTGCAACGGTTATAAGGACCAGAGCTATATCGAGCTGGCCCTGCTGGCACAGAAGATGGGCAAGCAGATCTTCATCGTCGTAGAGAAGATGAACGAACTGGAGATTATCGCCAAGGTAGCCAAGAAACTGAGTGTCCGCCCGAATATCGGCATCCGGATCAAACTCGCATCCTCCGGCTCCGGCAAATGGGAGGAGAGCGGCGGCGATGCCAGCAAGTTCGGCCTGACGAGTGCAGAGCTGTTAGAAGCCCTGGAGATGCTTGACAAGAAGGACATGCGCGACTGTCTGCGTCTGATTCATTTCCATATCGGTTCGCAGATCACCAAGATCCGCCGCATCCAGACAGCCCTTCGCGAAGCCTCACAGTTCTATATCCAGCTCCACAAGATGGGTTACAACGTCGATTTCGTCGATTGCGGTGGCGGACTTGGCGTGGACTACGACGGTACACGTTCTCCGTCAAGTGAGAGTTCCGTCAATTACTCCATCCAGGAATATGTCAACGACTGTATTTATACTTTTGTAGATGCCGCCAACAAGAACAGCCTGCCCCACCCCAATATCATCACAGAGAGCGGCCGTTCACTGGCAGCCCACCATTCCGTACTGGTCATTGACGTGCTGGAGACGGCTTCACTGCCGGAGATGCCGGAGGAGTTCGAACCTGACGAGAGCTCACACCAGTTGGTGAAGGACCTCTATGAGATCTGGGACAACCTCTCTCCCCGCAACGTACTCGAAGACTGGCATGATGCCGAACAGATCCGGGAAGAAGTCCTCGACCTGTTCAGTCATGGTATCGTAGACCTGAGAACCCGTGCCGAAGTGGAGGCCATGTATTGGAGCGTCTGTCATGAGATCCATGCCCTCGCCAAAAGCCTGAAACATATTCCTGAGGAACTGATGAAGATTGACAAGCTGTTGGCAGACAAATATTTCTGCAATTTCTCACTGTTCCAGAGCCTCAGCGACTCATGGGCCATCGACCAGGTCTTCCCCATCATGCCCATCCAGCGACTTGATGAGAGACCCACACGCAATGCCACCATCCAGGATATCACCTGCGACAGCGACGGTAAGATAGCCAATTTCACAACCAACCGCCACAACACCCACTCGCTGCCTGTACACCCGCTTCGTAAGAACGAACCCTATTACCTCGGCGTCTTCCTGGTAGGTGCCTATCAGGAGATCTTAGGTGACATGCACAACCTATTCGGTGACACCAACGCCGTGCATATCTCCGAGAAAGACGGCACCTACCATATCGACCAGATTATCGACGGTGAGACCGTGGAAGAGGTGTTGGAATACGTACAGTATAATCCCAAGAAACTGGTTCGCCAGCTCGAGGTATGGGTGGCGAAGAGCATGAAACAAGGAAAGATCACTCTTGAAGAAGGCAAGGAATTCCTTTCGAACTACCGTTCTGGTCTTTACGGTTATACTTATCTGGAATAAAGGTAAAAAGGTAAAAAAGTAAAAAGGTAAGAAGGTAAAGGTGAAGGAGAAGATTACGATAGTAAAGGTGGGTGGAGCCGTCGTCGAGGACGAGGCCCAGCTCGCTCAGTTGCTGAAGGACTTCTGTGCCATTGAGGGGAAGAAGGTCCTGGTGCATGGCGGAGGCCGCCGTGCCACACAGGTGGCTGCCAAACTCGGTATCGAGTCAAAGATGGTGAACGGGCGCCGCATCACTGACGCAGACATGCTCAGTGTGGTCACGATGGTATATGGCGGCCTCGTCAATAAGAATCTTGTGGCCCGCCTGCAAGCCCATGGCGAAAATGCCTTGGGACTGACAGGTGCCGATATGAATGTCATCCGCAGTCACAGACGTCCCCTCAAGGACGGCGTTGACTTCGGCTATGTCGGTGACGTAGACCGTGCTGACGGTGCGATGCTCAGCCGTCTGATCGAAGCAGGCATTGTACCTGTCATGGCTCCATTGACCCATGACGGACTGGGCCATATCCTCAACACCAATGCCGACACCATTGCCAGTGAGACGGCCAAGGCATTGGCGCCTTATTACGACGTGACCCTGATTTTCTGTTTTGAAAAGAAAGGTGTGCTCCGAGATCCTGATGATGACGACTCCGTCATTCCGGCCATTACGCGCACGGACTTTATTAAATATAAGGAAGACGGTATCATCAGCGGTGGCATGCTCCCGAAGATCGAGAATGCCCTCAATGCCATCGATGCCGGGGTGAGCCGCGTGATCATCACGCTCGCCACTGCACTCGACGGTAACAGCGGTACAATCATATCATTATAAGTCTTATATGATCGTACAATCATAAAAATCTGCTGTTTTCTGTAACTTTTGCCCTTTTCAATCGTCATATAAGAAGAGAGGATGAAAAAGATCAGTTTTCAAAACGATATCTTACCACTGAAAAATGAGCTGTACCGGCTCGCACTCCGCATCACTCTCAACCCTGCGGAAGCGGAAGATATTGTTCAAGAAACCATGATCAAGGTCTGGAACAGACGGGATAAATGGGACGAAATCGAATCGATAGAAGCCTTCTGTCTGACAATCTGCCGAAATCTTGCACTCGACAAGATGAAGAAGATGGAAAACCAGAGCCAAAGCCTGGAAGAGGAAGACAACAATGCCCCCGACCACAGCTATTCATCCAATCCTGAGGAACAGGCCATGCAGCAAGACAGGATCGAACTGATACGCCGCCTCATCAACCAGCTGCCGGAGAAACAGCGAAGTGTCATGCAGCTCAGGGACTTTGAAGGCAAAAGCTATAAAGAGATCGCGGCGATCATGACCATCAGTGAGGAACAGGTGAAGATCAACATCTTCCGAGCGCGTCAGGCCATCCGGCAAAAGTATATTGAAACAGAGAAATATGGATTATAAATACATCGAACAATTATTAGAGCGCTATTGGCAGTGCGAGACCTCTTTGCAGGAAGAGGCTATCCTGCGTACCTTCTTCAGTCAGGAAGATGTTCCGGCAGAGCTGATGCAGTACAAGGCGCTTTTCACCTATGAGCTCCAGAAAGAGGAGACATTAGGTGACGATTTTGATGACCGCATCCTGAAGATGACCAGACAGACAGCGAAGACCGTCACTCTTACCAGCCGTCTGATGCCGCTGTTCAAGGCTGCAGCCATTGTTGCCATCATCCTCACCCTGGGAAATGCCGCACAGGCACCCTGGAACTACGGATGGGAAGACCCTAAGGATGCCTATGCCCGATTCCACCAGCAGAATACTGATTCCATCAGCACGCTGGGAACCATTCAGGCAGAGAACTTGACTGACAGTGCGAAAGTGTCGACCACTGACGCACCCACTTTTTACGAATAAATTTTCTATGCTTTCTTTATAATAATCATTATTTTTTTAAACACAACGAAACTGTGAAGTTTCATTCTCTCAAATTATTCTGAAAAATACTATTAGAAGAATGGGCTGCCTCCGAAACACCGGAAGCAGTCCACTTCATTTTTATAGGACTCCCATCCTATTTCCTCAGCCGCAGGTTCAGTTGATACAGCGCCGGCAGGAAGATGAGCAGCGAAAAGACCAAAGCCATCATCACCCGTTGCTGGTTTCCAAAGAGGTCCAGCAACGTCATGTCAGGATCTGGATAAAGGTTATAGAGCACATACGCCACCGTATTGTTGACCCAATGATAGACCACCCCTGGCACAATACTGTCGGTACGCCAATACATCCAACCCAACAGCAAACCGATCAGAAAGGCATGCGGCATCTGGGCTGGATTCATGTGGATAACGGCGAATAGCAAGGCAGAAAGGGCGATGCCAATCCATTGGTTACTGTTCCAGCGAAGCAGACTGCGGAGCACAGCCCCACGAAAGACCAGCTCTTCGGCAAACGGAGCCAGAAGGCCGACGATGATATACCCCCAGCGGTCTTTCAGGATCATGTCAAACTCTTGCTCCGCAAAGTTGGGCAGGGCCGGCATCAGTTCCTGCAGCCAGGTTGACGGAACCAGAGCGCCCAAAGCTGCCAACACACACCAGAACAACACAAACCAGGGACGTGTCCTGACCCAATGTCTGGACACCTCACTCCACTTGGCCCATAGAAACAACAGGATTGTCAGGATGCTGAACACCGCCATTGTCACGATCAGGCCTGTGGGATCTGACGTCATGTCCTTACCCGCCAACTGTGACCACACAGCCTGCACCAACAGACTTACCACCACCTGGATGGCGGCAAACACCACCGTATAAATCAAAGCATTCTTCATTGTGATACTATTTCAATCGTTGTTCGACTTCCTTTTTATCCTTTTGCAGCTGTAACACGAGCGACTCCGGTGAATCAAAACGCCGTTCCTCCCGCAGACGGGCCACAAACGAGAGCGTGACGGTCTGTCCATAGATGTCACCGTCGAAGTCGAGGATATTCACTTCCAACGTCTGCCTCCTGCCCTCAAAGGTCGGGCGCGTACCGATATTCATCATGGCAGCCCGTCTGACACGGTCTTCCAACGTAGCCCAGACCGCATAGACGCCTGGTGCAGGAATCAGCTTTTCAGGACAAGAGGGTTTCAAGTTGGCTGTCGGGAAACCCAGGCGATGACCGATATGCTCACCCGGCATCACCTCGCCGGAAAGCTGGTAAAGCCTTGTCAGACATTGCGGCATCAAGTCCACTCGCCCCTCTTCGGAGAGAAGTCGCCGGATAACGGATGAGCTGACAGCCTCGTCACTGCCATTCATCAGCTCTGCATCGCCCCTCAACACCTCCATGCCGATTTCCGCACCATACCTCACGTAATCCTCGAAAACCTCGGCACGATTGTGACCAAAACGGTGGTCGTAGCCTGTCACCAACACCTGCACATTCAAGCGTCCGTACAACACCTGATGAATGAAGGTGCGTGCCGACATGCCCGCCAACTCCAGATCAAATGGCAACACGACGAGATGATCCACCCCCAATTGCGCCATGATGTCCTGCTTCTCCTCCAAAGTCGTCAGTAACTGGGGACGGAAAGCAGAATCGAACAACTGACGCGGCTGACGGTCGAAAGTGACGATCGTCGAACAGAGTCCCCGCTGTCGGGCTTGCTCCACCACCATCCTGATCAGATGCTGATGCCCGCGATGAACCCCATCAAAAACGCCGATGGTCGACACGCTCTGAGGCAACTGAAATTCCTCTTGATTTCTACAAATCGTCTTCATGAGGGCACAAAGATACGCATTTTTACTTATTTTCGCAAAAAAATTTGGATATTTCATGTTTTTACCGTAACTTTGCAACCCAAATCACGGACTTGTAGCTCAGTTGGTTAGAGCAACAGACTCATAATCTGGAGGTCGTTGGTTCAAGCCCAACCTGGTCCACTTCTATTTAAAGCCATTTCGTTTTATGATGAGAGAGAAGTGCTTCACATGGACTGCGGTTGCTTTGTTGTTAGGTTTTCTGGCAACCAGTTGTATGAAAGACCAAGATTTAAATAAGGAGGCGAAGAAGGAATTCAGTCTGAATTTCAAAGCTTTGGTCATGGGCAATAAGACTATTGACCCTTATCAGGATTGGAGCACTGTGGCCAGTATCCCAGTAGAGGTCAGTGTCAATATCAAATCCGGCAAGGAGTACAATGTCTATATTTACCAGACACCGCCATTGCTGGACAGAAGCTCGGCCTATATCGGAATGGCAAAGGTCAGGTCAGGTGAGTCAAAGACCATCTGCGTCATCAAGCCCGCCAAGGTCGGACTGCTCTATGCCGCCTGCTTCGACGATGAAAACCACGCCATGTGCAAGCCTTTTGTGGCCATGGCCTCAGGCTGCAGCGTCAGCTTTACAGGGAAGGATCCGACTACCCGCACAGCCACCAGCGACAATAACTGGAGCGTGCCTGTCCTGAGTGCCCCCAACACCAGCGGAATGACATCGGGCAACCTGATTGAGATGACGGATGCAGAGAACGAGAAAGGCCGGGATGACAGTTCTGAGAAACACTTCAGGATCACCCAGACCTATAATGGCCTGATCAATCGTCTCAGCCAGTTCAGCAAACAATCGGTTTACGTCACAGGCACCTGGAACCTGACGTTCGACCAGCGCGTCACCCACGGCAATACCATCATCGTGGGAAGTGGTGGAAAGATTGTTGTTCCGAAGGGATTCAAGCTGACAACCAGATCCACCAGCTCAGACGTTGCCAATGGCATCATCTATGTGATGGAGGGAGGCGAGATCACTGGCGAAGGCTCTTTGGAACTCACAAATGGCAGCAATGACTACTGTTACAACTCAGGAACCATCTCCATTTCAGACCTGACGCTCAACAGCGGAACACTATACAGCGACGGCATGATCGGACAGTATAATTCCAATAAGACGGAACTGACAGGTACGGCCATCGCCAACGGACGTCCCGGAAAACTGATTAATCACGGCTATGCCCTTCTGATCAATGCCGGTGGTGATGCTTTCTCCATGCAGAGTTCCGCCAACATCCAAGTTGCCGGAGAGCTCGCACTCAGCGAAGCGTCCAGAATGGATGACGGCGCCTATACCGAGTGTGCAACCCTCTCTCTGAACGGCGACAGTAAGGGTGGCAAGGTCCTCTATATGGGAAATGCAGCATATCTGATGCCAAAACAGACGATCAACATCGACAATTTCGGCGTATGGGGCCCTTCTGGCAACGGATATGCTTCCAATGCCATCCTGAAAATCAACCATTGCAGCAACCTGACGACGACTGCTGGTGTGGCTTCCACCTATCTGCTCGACCATGTTGAGCTGGTTCTCCCCGACAATTATCCCACCATCTTCGATGATGGAGCCATCCGCGAGTGGGACAGCGACGTCAAGAGCTATGGCATTGGCACCCTCTCTCCCACTTATAGCGGTTATAACGACATCCGTCTGCTTTACGTGTGGATGAACGGCTATGAGGGTAAGATGCTTGACGTGGGCAACTACCAGTGGGCACTCGACAGCCATTCCAAGTACAACTATACATGGGCAGGCGCCACTGAGCCCCGTGCCAATGGCATTGACGAGAGCCACCAGACCTGCACCTATTCTCATGGTCCGTCATATTCTGTCTTCGGTGCCGACTATTCAGGCTACCATGTCTCTTTCCTCAAGACGTATGACAACGAGCCTTCTCCCAACTATATCTACTATGCTTTCGAAATAGCTGACGACAACCACGACTTCAACTACAACGACCTGATTATGCGCTTCCCAACGCCAACAGACAACAGCGACGGGACGTTCAGCTCCGTGGCTGAGATAGTAGCCGTCGGCACCACGCTCAACACCACTGCCCGCCTCAACGGCGAAGACTTCGGCAGAGAGATTCACATTGCCCTCGGTACGAGTACCACTGGCAACGTTTCCAAGATCAACCGTCTCTTTAGGGACATGGACACATTGACGTTTAACACGCCAGACTATCAGCTCGACAAACTGCCGTTCACGCTTTATATCGTCAACAGTAACGACGTTGTCAACCAGTTCTCCGAAGTGGAACAGATCATCGACGGTGCGCCTTCGTTCATCGTCGTCAATGGTGACAGTGAAGGCAAGTGGTTCTGGCCTCTCGAGAAGATGAACATCGGGCTGGCCTATCCCCTGTTCAATGTCTGGGGCAATAGTATCACCACAGCCCCCGACTGGTACAACAAGAAAAATGCTGCAAGCGGAAAAGTGCTTACCTGGTAGTCGGGTAAGCACTTTTCTGATGTATTAGAATACGCTGTTGTTCTGTGGATAGAGATACCAGTCGAGCGACTGCGTGTGGTCTGACGACCAGGTGCCGAAGGCATGTCCCTTCGTAGAATAGGCACCGAACAACGCCTCCCTCTCCTTATAATAGAATCCGATGTTCACGCCCTTCAGCGGGTGGCGGAACAGACCTGTAGGCACTTTCAGTGCCCAGGGCAGATGCTTGCTCGGCAGATCCGTCGACTGATAATTATAAAGGGTCTGGGCAAACCGGTGCTCATTCAGGTGAATCTCCCAGTTGGCGCCATTATAGGGCTTAATGACAAACGGATCGAGCGTATCCAGCGTAAAATCATTCAACCGTGAGCCGTCCTTAAAATATATAAGGTACGAGATGGTTCGCGGAACGATTAGCTGAGACTTGGAATCCGAGTTTTTCGTGACATTATACTTCTTCCGGGTTATCACGCCATAGTTCTCATCCAGATTGTCACCTGTGGCCCAGTGGGCGTCGGCAAACAGGTTGATCACCGCCTCATTGTTCTGTCCCTTAAGCAGCAGTTTGTTCACGTTCTTCGTCATCACCGTCAGGAGCTGACTCGGAATATCCTTATTGAAGGTATTATCATTCTCCGTCTTCACCTCCTCTATCTCGTCATAGCCATAGTCTATCAGACGAAGGGCTGCTGCCACCTGATAGTCACAATCGACAGCCGCAAGCTGTACATTCATTCGAATCACTTTGCTCTCCACACGCTCCATCGAGATATGCAGCACCACATCATTATAGTCATAGTCGCCAGGCTCAGGCATCTCCAACTCATAGCAATAGGCAAAGGTCTGAGGCTGAGGCGTATAGGCCAGATGTTCCTTGACGAAAGCCGGATTCGAGAAGTCCACCTTCGAAGCGCCCGTACTGAACTCAGCCACCGTATATGTACCCTCGGCATCCACCAACGCTGCATAGAGCTTGGTGCGTATCAACGGATAGGAGGCCGACAGGCTGACTGTTGCTCCGTCCTCGATATCCGTCTGATTCACCACTGTGGCCGTACCGCTCTCACGCGGATTTTCCGTCAGTATCTGCAGCGTTTTCGCTCCTACCGTTACATTGGCCGTGAAGGTATAACTTCTCTGGGTGGTCATCACCCAGGTTTGCGTCGTGTCTATCCTGTCCACTGGCGAAGCCTGCGTCAAGATCGTATCCACAATTTCCTCGTCATACAACTCCCTGTTCATGCATGAAGACTGTGTCAGCACCACGTTGATGACCATCATGATGCCAAGGCCTGCTATGATAAAATTCCGTATGCGTTTCATCTCTACCTTATTAATTTCGGGCCAAAATTACAAAAATAATTGCATACTTGGCACATATTTTGGCAGGTTTTACAGAATTTAACGCTAAAAATGATACAAGTTATCGATATTTATCGTAAATTTGCAGCCGAATCGATTCAATAATAAAGTTACGTAACATCTATTAAGAGTTTTTTTGCAATGAAAAAGTATTTGATTGGCGGGGCATTGGCCCTAATCGCTGGATTATTCGTTACCAGCTGTACACACGACGATGTGTACGATAACTCAGATATCGTACAGAAGAAAACTGAGGATTTCCAGAAGGCTTTCACAAGAGCTTTCGGTACAATTAATCCTAATCAGACATGGGGATTTGACAGAACCAAGGAGTATGAGGATCTTGATCAAGGCAACACAAGAACCACCGTTACTAATTGGGACAATGCAGACCTCCATCCAGACTTAGTCGCATCTAAGCCTACAGAACTAACCGATGAGCAAAAAAGTGATGTTGCCAGGTATTTCAGAGAACACAAATTCAGCAACGAAGGTGAAGATATAGACTGGAACTGCTATTGGGTAGAGTTTGTTTCAAAGGAAGATACTACCACACTGATAAAAGATGGGAATTTCTATAGGTCAGGTGAAAATTTTGTATTCGATAAATTTAGCGTCGACAAACCTGTCACTACAGGATTTGACTATGAAGAAGTTGAAAGATGGAATGCAAATGTTCATCCTTTAATGTATTTGGAGGATGTTGGCACAAAGAGATTCAGGATTTGGCTGTCCTATACCAGCCAATGGGTATATAACTACACCATCCAAAAATACAATGGTGAGTACTATCTAGGATTTGACCTGTATGGAGACAAGCAGGACAATGGTCATTTAGAGCTTGGAACAACATCAAGGGGCTTCTATAATGACTATATCGTTCGTTTGGTTCCCGGAATTGGCCAAGAAACAGAGACTAAGACTACTACGAAATACGACTATACATATTCTACAACGACATTACGAAGCACTGGACGTATCTTATGTGAAGATCTTAGTGCCAATTATTCAACACGTGCAGACTTTGACTATAATGACGCTGTTTTCGATGCTACTCTTTTTGAAAGAACATATACCTTAAAGGTTTATACTGTCACATGGCAAGAAAAGAATGGTGTGGAAATTGAAGGTACAAGATCTGAGGTCTTAGAAAATACTTATCCCAATACCATTAAGCCTAAAGACGGTAACGACGGAGACAGACAGGAGCAGCTGCCCCGATATTTGGCAGAAATCCAATTATACGCAGCAGGCGGCACCAAGCCCCTTTCCATCTGCGGGGTGGAGGTACACGCTGCTTTCGGAGTAGGAGGTTCGACGATGGTAAATACGTTTGACGAACACTCAAAGAATCATACGTCAACTGATCCAAATGGAGTGACGTCATCTGCTTACGGCTCTTACACCACTGTCGATGGTCCTATCAAGTTAAAGAACGGCACCCCCATCACTACCTTCACTTCAGTGGAAGCTGCAGACACCAAATACAATCCGGAATATCTGTTTGAAGTAACACCCTCAGAGGAAGAGATTGCAAACTCAGAAAAGCCCACTCTTCTTGATATCCCTGTGATAGTAAGATTAAATGACGTAAATGCATCGGCTGCCACTCCACTCTCGTCTTATCAGGGAGAGGCTCCTCACATGATTCAGGTGCCGCTGGATACACAGTGGCCCAGTGAGCGTTGCGATATCATACAAGCTTATCCAAAATTCAGTGAATATGTAGGTGGAGGAGCAGAACCATGGAGTGACCAAAATGGACTTGACTATCGCTATCAACAGGAGAAATCTCTCAGTTCATACGTAAAAGGAGATCAGGACATCCAAACATCCTCCAGCGGTTCTGTGACAGAAACTATTTACTATACCAGTCAAGATGGCTACGACCTTGACGAAAGAAGCCTCTACTTCGCCAACACGAACATTCTCAATGGATTAGCTGATGGCGACAGGATCCGCGTCTACGTGAAGGATGTCAGCGCAGGCTATATTCTGACACTGAGCAACGGTAACTCTGACCGTCTGTTAACAGACCAGTCACAACTGGCAGGAAAGAGCAGTGGCTACATCGATTTCGGTATGTCGCAGTATATCATCAATAGCCTGAACAGCGGCAGCAGCAATGCAGCCTTTATCCTTTCAGGAACTAAGGTAAAGGTTACCAAGATCTGCGTCGTGAAGAAATAACAATAACATCAAATCAAATACAAATTGCAAACAGGGAAGGGCGTCTGCGGGAGTAGATGTCCTTTCTTTATTTAAAGCTCACATTATCATATAGTTAAAAGATGTTATATTTATAGGGCATTTCATATATTATATCGATAATTTTTGTATCTTTGCAGCCAATTCAATGCTATTTGAATAGTAATTAACGCTAAATATTAACCCATTAAAAGTAACAAGTATGAAAAAGTATTTGATGACAGCTATTGCAGCTGTAGCATTGGGTGCCGCTTTCGTCAGCTGTTCCCACAGCGAAGACCTCTCAGGTGGTGACACCCCGACACCTCAACCAAACCCAGAGAAGCAGAAGTACACTGCTGAACTGATTAAATCTGAGTACAACGCTTTGTTCGAAAAAACATTCGGCAAAGTCGGTGCTAACGTAGACTGGGGCTTCGGTTCAGACCCAGTTGCTACACGTGCCTTCACACGTGGAGATGGACTCACTTTCCCACAAGATTGTGCTGCAAGCGAATTCGATCCAGATCTCACGAATATACCTTCTTATGACCAATATTGCGCCACTTTAGGTAATGCGAACTATACCCCTGATGAGTTTGCTTGTGGTGAAGTATATATTGATAAGGCTCAAAAAGTTCATATCTGGGGCGAATACGGAAAAAGAGCAAAACTTTATATTAAGGCTGGAACATATGATTTCACAAACATAACGTTTGATTTATGTGCAGATGCAGACTTGTACTTATTAAGCGGTGCTACTCTTACACTCAATAACGCAGCTGCTTCTACAGCCAAATTTGATATATACATTGCTTCAGGAGCCAAGCTAATTGCAAAGGGTCAAGATGGTTTAAGAGCAGATGTTGATGCCCATGTATATAACCACGGAACAATTGAATGCTCTAGATTTGAAGTTAACGGCACAAGCTTCCTCTATAATGTAGGTACATTGAAATCATCTGGCGATGTGTATATTGCAAACAGCACGAGCAGAATCGTCAATGATGGTACTATTGAATCTGCATCTGTAAATGTGGAAGGTAGCGGTGCTTTACAAAACAATGCAGATTGGACCGTATCAGGAAACACTATCGTCAGTTGTACAGATGGCGGTTGGGTCAATAACGGCCATTGGAAGACTAAGAATTATGGTTATACAGCTGGAAGCGTGAATGTTATCAACAATTGTTATCTTGAGGTGACAGAAGATTTTGATATGAATATATCCTCATCACGTTCCACTGCCTCATTCAAGATTGATTCTGGCGGTGGTGTGTTGACAAAGAATTTTAATGGAGGTAAGGTAATAACTGATGCCACATCCGTATCAGGTCCATATAAAATCGTGATGGGTAATGCTTGTTTATTTAAAGTTACAAACACTGCTACGCTTGAGGGAGGTAACTCTGGATGGGGATTCTTTGGTCCTTCAAGTGGTGAATATGCAGTTTTCCAGGCCAAAAATGTTGTCAGAAACACAGGACTTGCAGGCACTCAAGGTGCTGTTACCTATAGCGGAAACTTATACGTTTCTGCAGAGACACACTTCGCACAAGGAAATGACGGCAATCCAAACAATAAATTTATTTATGAACAAGGCGGTTTCAGCGTGAATACCAATATTTATGCTGAAGGCTTTAAACCCGGTAGACCCTCAATTACGATTGAAAAGACTTCATGTAATCCTGGCTTCGATGGCGGTGCCGATCCTAACGTCTACCGTGTCATTGTTGAGGACTTGAATGCAAATGAGACTTCAAGTGACTTCGACTTCAACGATGCCGTATTCGATGTTTACAAGGAGAATGGTAAATGGATGATTAAGCTGCGTGCTGCTGGTGGTATTTACCCACTGACAGTTGATGGAAAGGAAGTTCACCAGCAGTTTGGTTATCAAGCAAAAGAAGATGGTACTTATGACATGATCAACACTGGTCAGAAGGGTGGCAACATTGCTGAGGCAGATCTTCCCAAGTGGGAATGCAGTAATCAGAATATTTCTTCAAAAGAAGATATTAAAAATATCACAGTCACTGTGACTAAGCCCGAATATGATGGTGGTATACCCAACATTAACATTTCGCTATATGCTGAAAAGGGTGGAGTTGCATGTAAGATTCTTGTAGACGGCGATTATACTTTCTGCAAAGAGAGAACAGGAATCTCTACCGATTATCAATACTTCAATGCTTATGTACAAGGCACATACGATGCTAATGCAAGAGGTGGCAAAGATTGGTGGAAATAATTAAGTAACATCAAATACTTAAAATAACTAAATTAGGAAAGGGGTGTCTGCGTGAGCAGCCGCCTCTTTTTTTTGCGTGAGTTAACTCGATTCATCATTTGAGTTAACTCATTTGATGATTTGAGTTAACTCAAACTTTTTTCTATGTTTTTTTCCTGATTATTTGTCTATTCCAGAAAAAAAACTTATCTTTGCCCCACAAAAAAGTAGTCATATGGAGCAACAAACAGATATCCGCTGGATTCAGCGTTATGCTAATTTTCATAAGGCTTGTGGCAGGCTGCTTGAAGTGACAGAGGCAGACAGATATATGGACGATCTGTCTGAACTTGAAATTGAAGGACTCGTGCAGCGTTTTGAATACACATTTGAGTTGGCATGGAAAGTGATGCAGGATTTACTCGTCTTTAAAGGCTACGAGTTTATGTTGGGTCCCAACGGAACGATGAAGATGGCTTTTGAAGACGGTCTGATCTCTGATCATGACAACTGGCGGAAGATGGCTAAGTCGCGTAATACGCTAAGTCATGTTTATGATGAAGATGAAGTGCTTCCCATCGTACGCTTAATATATAGCGACTATGCACCATTGCTCAAACAACTGGATGACGATTTAGGAGAGTTGTCTTTAAAACAGGAGTATCAACAGGTATGAAATTCGGACTTAGCGACACGGTAATTAAAGAACTGCAGGATGTGTTTCGTCGGCATGCAAACATCAAGAAAGTTCTGATTTTTGGCTCTAGGTCAAAAGGCAATTATCGTAGTGGTTCCGATATTGATTTGGCCGTCATTGGCAATAACATCGACTATAACCTGCTGCTTAATATACTTTGCGAAATCGACGACCTCGAACTGCTCTATTCTGTTGATCTCTTGGATTATCAAAAGAAGATAGGCACACCTCTGGGCGACCATATCGACAGAGTTGGTCAGGTATTCTACGAAGCAGCATAGACCTAAGTTTTCACATCATAAGTTGGAAGATTGGGACATTTTTCGTAAATTTGCACCATAAATTATATCTGGGTATGAAGAAGCAATTGACAACAGCATTCGCAATGGTCGTGATGGGAGTCGCTTTCGTCGGCTGCGAACACGATATGGACAAGTATAACGGCGGAACACCAGAGCATCGGAAAGCACTGCAAGAGCAGAGGCTCGAACTGGTCAAGGCCGAGTATGGCGCCGTATTCGAGGTGACGTTCGGCAGAGTGGGCAAGGACGTGGACTGGGGTTTCAACAATGATCAGTCAGGTACTCGCGCTGCAACAAAGCCGAAATACCGCGTGATAGCCGAGGACTTCGAGGCCAAGAACGAGACCGACTTCGACTTCAACGACGTGGTGTTCGACGTGATGGGCGTTGAGGGCGACCAGACACGGCTGAAGTTGTTGGCAGCTGGCGGCATCTACCGCCTGACCGTTGGCGGCATAGAGATACACGAGGCGTTTGGTGTCAAGGCCAATGAGAACGGCACCTATCCCATGGTCAGCGCAGGCGGTGACTACAACTATGATCCCGTCGAGATCCTGATCAAGGGGCAGTACGAGACACCTGAACAGATCAAGGACATCGACATCAAGGTCTTCAAGCCCGGATTCGAAGAGGAGGGCATTCCCCTTGAAGCTCAGAAGGGCAAACCCGCTTGCAAGATTCTCGTCGACGAGACGTTCAAAGTGATCGATGAGAGGCAGAGCGTCAGCAAGGACAACACCAACTTCTCCGGTTACGTTCAGGGGACTTACAAGGAGAGAATCTGGTGGAAACAGAACTAACAGACTATTCCAGACGTGCAAATTGGTGAATTTCTGTTAAATTTTCGGGAAAAAGGTTGGTTCGTATAGAAATTATTCGTAAATTTGCACGATTAAAGATATCTAATTAAGGAATAAGCTTATTTTAAAACGAGTATTTGAGTATGAAGAAGTATTTGATGACCGCAGTTGCCGCCCTTACCTTTGGCGGAATATTTACTAGCTGCTCACACGATGAAGCTCTTACTGGAAACGGTAAGATCAGCGTTCTAGAGAACTATGAGGATGCTTTCGTCAGCCGATTCGGTACGCCTGCCGCTAATCAGGATTGGGGCTTTAACACCCTTGGTGTCTACCAGAAAGAGACTGAGACGCCTGCAATGACAAGGCAGTCCCAACCTAGTTATCGTTTCCCTGCTGATGCCGATGCCAGCAAATTCTTAGACGATGTGCCTGCAGGTGTTGATTCCTATTCAAAAGAGTGTCAAGACAATAACCAAACAGATGGCTATCCATCAGGTATCAGTTATGTTGACCCTTCATGGAAAGGTCAGGTTAATATCTGGGGAACATGGGATGGCAATCAAAATACAGGTGGAACCCTTTATATAAAAGGTGATAACGACTTTACCAATCGCAAATTTTATATTAAGGATAATTCTGAAATTTATCTTGTAAAAAATGCTATACTCAGACTCAATTCAGAGAATGCTGCAAACTTACAACCCGGTTGTAACTTTTACCTTGCAGAAGGTGCCAAAATTATTACAAGCGCTGAATTGAAACTCAACAACGGCCTACACATTTACAACCATGGTACTATTGAAGCAGGCACTCTTTCAACTAACAGCAACAGTTGGCTTGTAAACAGCGGAACAGTTAAAATTGAAGGTAATATTTCTGTAGAAAATACAGAGTCAGTGATTGAAAACAATGGTACTATCACCGCTGCGAACCTGTACACAGCAGGTAGTGGTAAGTTTGAAAACAATGCCAATGTAACTATCAGTGGTACAACCCTTGTCCACAGCAACAACAATACATGGGTGAACAATGGCCAATACCATACAGGCTACTTCGTTTACAACGCTGGTAGCGACGACGTTATCAACAACTGCCACCTGGTTGTAGACGAAGACTTCAATATCAATTTGGGCGACAACCCTGGTAATGGCAACTTCAAGAATGACGGAGGTGTAGAGACCAAGAATTTTAACGGTGGTGGCAATTGGACGGGAACATTTATAGGCAAGTATTTGAGCTTTAATGGTGGTCCGTTCTACATCTATATGGGAGCTGGTGCTGTATTTAAGGTAAGTGAAACTGCTACTATGAATGCCACCAAAGCTGATTATGGCTTCTATGGTCCTTCAAGCGGTGACTACGCAGTATTGGAGGCACAGAACATTCAGAAAGGAGCTGCCAACCAGGGCTTTGAAGTGACTTATGGCGGCAAATTAGCAGTAGTATGTCAGACCCACTTTGTACAAGGGTATAGCGGTTCATATCCTTATATTGATTTCAAGAACGGCTGTTCAGAGGATAACATTTACACTGGCGGAACAAAGCCTGCCAACATTTCAATTGCACCAAGTGAGTGTAGCCCGGGCTTTGATCCTGGCAATAACATCAGACCTGATGACGGTACTGCAATGATCATCGCAGAAGACCTGACAGTCAGTGAGCGTGGTGACTTCGACTTCAACGACGTGGTATTCACCGTGAAATGGAACAGCGAAAGTAGTGCCGAGATCACCCTGAAGGCTGCCGGCGGTACGTTGCCCCTCTACATCGGCTCTGAAGACGAGGCCCATGAGGTACACAACATCTTTGGCGTTGCCGTCAATCAGATGGTGAACACTAATACTAATTTAAGTATCACATTGCCTGAAAAGACCTTCACCTTGAATGGAGACTTCCAGGGTCAGGCCATCAATATCCCCGTCATGGTAAGAAAGAATGGTAGTCTGATCACACTTCAGGCCAATCAAGGCCGCGCTCCACATAAGATTTGCGTAAAATCGTCATTCAGATGGTGCGATGAGCGAGTGGACATTGAAACCGAATACAGAAACTTCAGTTCATGGGTTCAGGATCCGTCAGTATCCTGGTATTAAGAAAATACTTCATCAAATACTTAGATATTCATTCGGGGGCGGCTGCGAGAGCAGGCGCCCTCACTTTTTTACACAAAAGGGACGGTTCCTATTGTGTAATTCATTTTTTTTTCCTACCTTTGCACTCTGTATGGTACTGAATTGGATTTGGGTAGCTTTTTTCATCGTTGCATTCGTGATTGCGCTGGTGAAACTGGTGTTTCTGGGAGACTATGAAGTCTTTCCTGCTATGATGGATTCGACATTTTCCTCGTCGAAGACCGCCTTTGAGATTTCCTTGGGACTGACGGGAGTACTCTCGCTCTGGCTGGGCATCATGAAGATCGGCGAAAAAGGCGGAGTGGTGAATGTGCTGGCAAAGCTGCTGAGCCCCCTCTTCACCAAGCTGTTTCCCGACATTCCCAAAGGACATCCGGTGACGGGCTCCATCTTCATGAACATCGCCGCCAACATGCTGGGACTTGATAATGCCGCTACGCCCTTAGGCCTGAAGGCAATGGAACAGCTGGACCAAATTAAGAATGAAGAATTAAGTATGAAGAAAGAGGCTGGCATCATCAGCGAGGCAGAAATGGCCGACTTGAAGGTGACGGCCTCGAACCCCATGATCATGTTCCTCGTGCTGAACACCAGCGGACTGACGCTGATACCTATTTCTATCATGGTGTATCGTGCCCAGCTCGGCGCAGCCCAGCCCACGGACATCTTCATTCCCATCCTGCTGACCACCTTCTTCTCGACACTGGCAGGCATCATCATCACCAGCCTCTTCCAGAAGATCAATCTGATGAACCGTACGCTACTGCTGTTCTTGGGCGGCATGTGCGCCATCGTAGCAGCGATTATCTGGGGCTTCGGACAGATGGACTCGCTACTGATGAACAAGGTAAGTACGTCGTCAGCCAACATCATGTTGATGACGATTATCATCGCCTTTATCATCACCGGACTGGTGAAGAAAGTGAATGTCTATGACGCTTTCATCGAAGGGGCGAAAGATGGCTTCACGACTGCCGTCCGCATCATCCCCTACCTCGTGGCTATCCTCGTAGGTATCGGCGTGTTCCGTGCTTCTGGGGCTATGGACATGCTCATCGACGGCATCCGATGGGGTGTAGATCTGATGGGTATGAACAGTGACTTCGTGGGAGCCCTGCCTACAGCGCTGATGAAGCCACTGAGCGGCAGTGGGGCAAGAGGCATGATGGTGGACGCAATGACCACCTACGGTGCCGACTCGTTCATTGGTCGTCTGAGCTGTATCTTCCAGGGCTCGACAGATACCACTTTCTACATCCTCGCCGTCTACTTCGGCAGCGTGGGCATCGTCAAGACCCGTCACGCCGTTGCCTGCGGTCTGCTTGCCGACCTCGCAGGCATCATCGCGGCGATAGCAATAGCATACTTATTCTTTGGATAATATGGCAAATCTGAAATCACTTGCAAAAGACACGGCGATCTATGGGCTGAGCAGTATTGTCGGCAGATTCCTGAACTACCTGCTCGTGCCGCTTTATACCCACTATATGCCCAAGGACTCGGGCGATTATGGCATCAGCACCAATATCTATGCCTATACAGCACTCATCCTCGTGCTGCTGACATTCGGCATGGAGACAACACTTTTCCGCTTTGCGAATGATGAGCGAAGCAAGCCTGACACAGTGTTCTCGACGGTGATGGCTGTCGTTGGCTCACTGACGGCAGTGTTCCTTCTTCTCGTCTTTGGATTCATTAGCCCCATTAGTGAGGCATTGGGTTATGCAGAGCATCCTGACTATCTGCTGATGATGGCTGTCGTCGTAGCCCTCGATGCCCTGCAGGCCATTCCCTTCAGCTATCTGCGATTCCAGAAGCGGGCCATCCGCTTTGCCTCGCTGAAGATGCTCTTCATTCTTCTGAACATCACGCTGAACGTAGTCTATTTCGTTCTTCTGGGCAAAACCTCCGTGTTCTACGTATTCTTCATCAATCTGCTCTGCACAGGTCTCATCACTTTCTTCTTCGTTCCAGATTTGCTACACATTCGATGGAAGTTCGATGGTCAGTTGCTGTGTCGCATGCTCAACTATTCCTGGCCTATCCTGATTCTTGGTATTGCAGGTATTCTGAACCAAGTGGCCGACAAGATTATTTTCCCCTTGGTCTATCCGGATCAGGCAGAAGCTAACGTACAACTTGGCATCTACGGCAGCTGTGTAAAGATTGCAATGATTATGGCGATGATTACCCAGGCCTTCCGCTATGCCTACGAACCTATCGTTTTTGCCAAGAGTAAAGATGCCGACAAGACGGAATACTACGCCTCGGCCATGAAATACTTCCTGATTTTCACGCTGCTGGCCTTCCTCTGTGTTGTTGGATGGATGCCGTTGCTGCAGTATATTATCGGAGCTGATTATCGCGAAGGTCTAGGTGTGGTGCCTATTGTGATGGCAGCAGAAATCATGATGGGTATCTACTTCAACCTCTCGTTCTGGTACAAGCTCATCGACAAGACCATCTATGGAGCCTGGTTCTCTTTGGCTGGGTGTATCGTACTTTTCGCCGTCAACATTATCTTAATCCCCAAATACAGTTACTGGGCCTGTGCCTGGGGGGGTGTAGCTGGATATGGAACAGCGATGGTACTGAGCTATATCGTAGGTCAGAAGAAGAACCCCATCCCCTATCCCATGAAGGATATCGCCATCTACGTACTATACGCTGGCTGTTGTTTCTGCCTGATGCAGGCAAGCAGCAATTGGCCTATGATAGTTGCCTTAGCCTTCAACACGCTGTTCATTGCCCTCTTCGTGGCATATATCATCAAACGTGACCTGCCCCTTAACAGACTCCCCATCATCGGTAATAAATTCAAAAAGTAATATCATATGAAAAGATCCCTAATCACCCTAACTACCCTACTGTCCCTGCTCATCCTTTCCCACCCTACTAAGGCTGATGAAGGCATGTGGACACTGTACAACCTGCCAAATGCCGTCTATGAGACGATGAAGCAGGAAAACTATGAACTGCCCTACGGTGCACTCTATCAGGGTGACGATGCCATCAAGAACTGTGTGGTGAACTTCGGGGGCTACTGTTCTGGTGTGGTTGTATCGCCCGACGGACTTGTGTTTACTAACCATCACTGCGGCTTCGAGGCCATCCGCTCGCACTCTACCGTCGAACACGACTATATGCTCAACGGCTTCGTGTCGAACTCCTTTGAGGAAGAGTTGCCCAACAAAGGACTCTTCGTCAGTTTCATGGTAGAGCAGAAGGATATCACAGCCTATCTCGACTCGCTCGGATTGAACAAGTTAGCCGAGGACGAGCGCTTTCATTTCGTTGATTCTATCGAGAACGTGATGCTCAAGGAGATAGAGAAGCAGGACTCTACCCTGCGCGTCGAGATCAAGCCTTTCTACGAGGGAAACCAATATTATCTGACCACTTATCGCGACTATCCCGACGTTCGCCTCGTCTTCGCCCTGCCCAAGTCGATGGGAAAGTTCGGTGGCGAGACAGACAACTGGATGTGGCCCCGTCAGACTTGCGACTTCAGCGTGTTCCGCATCTATGTGGATCCGAAGACTGGCGGTCCGGCAAAGTATTCGAAGGAGAATGTACCGATGAAACCGAAGAAATGGGCACCTGTATCGCTGCAGGGCTATGTGCCTGGCTCGTTCTCGATGACCATCGGCTACCCTGGCAGCACCAGCCGCTACCTCTCCAGCTATGGTATCAAGGAGCGCCGCGATGCAGATAACGAACCGCGTTATAAGACCCGTGAAATCAAACAGGACATCATGATCCGCCACATGCGTGCTGATGAGGCAGTACGTATCAAATACGACTCGAAGTATGCCAACAGTTCTAACTACTGGAAGAATTCCATTGGCATGAATAAATGCATTGATTCGATAGGACTCATCAAGCAGAAGGCTGATTATGAGCAGAAGATCCGCCACTATCAGGACTCAACGGGTTTCCTGATGGGCAAGCTCGATTTCGATCTGTTGGAGCACCTGTATCAGAAACGGTTCAACGCCGTTCGCGCCCTGACATTCTATAATGAGACTTTCGGACGCCGAAACACAGACGAGATGACCCGCAGGGCTGTCCGCGTACAGAACGGAGCCATCATCAACGGTAAGGAGGGTAAGCCCAAGAGCTACTATATCGAGTTCAAGAACAACAGTGACGAGTGGGACGAGGCCACAGACAAGGAGATCATTGCAGCCCTATTGAAACACTATCGCGAACAGGTGGAAATCAAATACCAGCCCGACTTCTATAACGTCATCGACCACGACTTCAAAGGCGACTACCAGAAGTTCGTGAACTATCTCTACAAGAAATCGAAGCTGATGAAGAGCGACAAGAAGATCTATGTCAACAAGAAGAACTACCACCGTGACCCTGGTGTGGTCTATGGCGAGAGCCTGGTATCCGCACTGGCTGATATCCGTGCTGACATCCAGAATACCTACGATTCCATCGATGTCCTGGAGCGTTATCTCTGTGCTGCCAAACTGCGCATGGAGGAGGACATGCCCAACTACAGCGATGCCAACTTCACGATGCGTCTGAGCTACGGACAGGTGGGAGAATATCTGCTGGCAGGACAGCCATCAGGCTACTACACCACTGCCGAGAGCATCGTGGAGAAAATGGAAAAAGGCGAACAGGGCGTCATCGACTACGAGGTTGAGCCCATCATGAAGGAACTGCTCTCCGCCAAGGACTTCGGCCAATATACCGACAAGACCACAGGCAAGATGCACCTCTGTTTCCTTTCCAACAACGATATCACAGGCGGCAACTCCGGATCGCCTATGTTCAACGGCAAGGGTGAACTCATCGGACTCGCCTTCGACGGAAACTGGGACTCACTCAGCTCTGACATCTTCTTCGACTCCCAGCTGGCCCGTTGCATCGGCGTGGATATCCGCTACGTGCTCTACATGATGGAGAGCTGGGGCAAGGCAGACCGTCTGCTGAAGGAAATCAATGCAAAGTAAAGGTAAAAATGAAAAAACTAACTACGTTACTACTAATGACTGTCCTCTGCCTGCATGTTCAGGCAGAGGATCAGTCGAAACACATCGACCTCAGCGGTATCTGGCAATTCACCTTGGATCGGGAAGGCACCATCAAGTCAGGTGATGCCCTGACAGAGACCATCCTGTTGCCAGGAACCACAGACACGAACAAAAAGGGTGATTTCACCGCCTCAAGTGAAGAAACCACCCACCTGACCCGACCTTATTCCTATAAGGGCCGTGCATGGTATCAGCGTGAGGTGGAAATCCCTGTCTCGTGGAAGGGCAAGTCCGTCTACCTCTTTCTTGAGCGCACAAAACCCTCCGAGGTCTATGTCGACGGAAAACTCGTCGGCAGTTCCAATGACATCTCCACGCCTCAGGTGTTCCAACTGCCAAAAACGCTTATCCCTGGCAAGCACCAGCTCGCCATCATGGTGGATAACGGCAGTGGCGTGCCTGAACAGCTCTACGCCAGCAGCCATGCCTATACGGAGGATACGCAGACCAACTGGAACGGTATCATCGGGAGAATTGAATTGTGTTGTGAACTCACTCCCCGCATTGCGGGAGAGGTTCACAAGAACTTCAAGGACTTTCATATTGAGGGACAGCATTTCTATGCCAATGGGCACCAGATTTTCCTGCGAGGCAAGCACGATGCCTGCGTCTGGCCGCTGACAGGGCATGTGGCCATGGATGTGGAATCGTGGATGGAATACCTTGGCACTTGCGATGCCTACGGACTGAACCACGTCCGCTTCCATTCCTGGTGCCCGCCAGAGGCAGCCTTTGTCGCTGCCGACGAGCTGGGCATCATCCTTCAGCCGGAGCTTCCCTTCTGGGGCAGCTTCGATGACAAGGACTCCCTGCTGATGGCTTTCCTACATAAAGAGGGTGAGAACATCTTGCGCTGGTATGGTCATCATCCCTCCTTCCGTATGTTCGCCCTTGGCAACGAACTCTGGGGCAGCGTCGAAAAAATGGCCGAATTCATCGCAGATTTCCGCAAGATAGCTCCTGACAAGGTCTATACATTCGGCTCGAATTACTATCTCGGCTATCAGGGTGTAAAGTCTGGCATGGACTACTTCACTACCTGTCGCGTTGGCGGAGAGGGCTGGGGTAACTACGGTACCCATACCCGTGGTTCGTTCTCCTTTGCCGATGCGGCTGACGGTGGCATGATCAACCACTTCTACCCCAACACGATGATGAACTTCGAGGAAGGATGCAATCTGGCTTTCCCCGAAGGGAGCAACCGTACGAAGGCTGTTCCTGTCATCTCGCATGAAACAGCCCAGTTCCAGACCTATCCGGATTTCGACGAAATCAAGAAGTACACGGGCGTGCTCTATCCTTATAATATGGAAGTGTTCCGTTCACGTCTTGAGAAAGCAGGCATGTTGGATCAGGCAAAGGACTTCCATAAAGCCAGCGGACTCTGGTCGCTGCAACTCTATAAGCAGGATATCGAGATGGACCTGCGCACGAAGAACATGGCAGGCTTCCAGTTGCTTGACCTGCAGGACTATCCTGGACAAGGCTCTGCCTACGTGGGCATCCTCGATGCCTTTATGGATTCCAAGGGGCTCTGTACGGAACGTGAATGGCGAGAGTGGTGCGCCCCAGTGGTTCCGCTGTTAGTCGCCGACAGGTTCTGCTTTACCTTCGAGGACGGCATCCACGCCTGGATTCAAGTAGCCAACTACAGCGGCCAGTCGCTGAATGGCAAGACCCTCCGCTGGGAACTCACGGGGACAGGTCCCGCGGGTTTATCTGATGAACCCACAGGACCTGTCCCCGTGAGTTCTGGCGAGATGAAACTTCCCTCTACAGAAGGACTCTTCACTGCCGGAGAACTCAATATCGATCTCAGCAGCCTCAAACAGCCCACACAACTGCAGCTCTGCCTCAGCATCGATGATACAGAATACTTTGGTGTGCCCTATCACAACACCTACGACCTCTGGGCCTTTCCTGCTTGGTGCGACCTAAGTAAGCTCGAAAGTATGGTGACTGTTACGAACGAGCTCGATGAGTTGGCTATCAGCCAGCTGGAAAAAGGCAAGAGCGTGCTGCTGATGCCAGACTCGACCCAGCTCTGTGTCGGCGGCCTCTTTCAGACAGACTATTGGAACTACCGTATGTTCAAGACCATTTCCGAGGGCAATAAAAAGCCTGTATCCCCAGGTACCTTAGGTATTCTGACAGATCCAGAGCATCCCCTCTTCAAGGGATTCCCCACACAGATGCATACCAACTGGCAGTGGTTCCCCGTCATCAAGGCCAGCCATCCGATGATGCTCGACAACACTGGCAAGGACTATCGTCCCATCGTGCAAGTCATCGACAACATCGAACGCAATCACAAGCTCGGACTGCTTTTCGAGTTCCAGGTGGGCAAGGGTAAGTTGCTGGTAAGTATGGCAGACCTCGAAAAGGCCACATCCTATCCAGAGGGGCGTGCTTTCTACCGCAGTGTACTTGAATACATGACTTCTCCCGACTTCGCCCCCAAGACAAAAATCTCCCTCGAAGACTTCCAAAAGCTGATGACGACTCCCGTCATAGAAGGCAAGATCGGCGAGCTGAACAATATCTCACCTTATTAATATAGAAATAAGCCCCGATGAAACGGGGCTTATTTCTATTTCTTCTTTTTGCGAGGCTTACGCATCGCCCAACCATCTTCTGAGAAATCAGGCTCTGGTCCCCTTAAATCACGTGGAGATTTTTTCTTGCCTTGCTGACGACCTTCAGTCGAGCGCATCAAATCGCGCCAGTCATCCTTTTTCGATGAGCGAGACGATTGTGCAGATCCCTTCTGACGCTGATTCTTCTGCCCGTTGCCACCAGCTCCTGATACTGCGCCTTTGTCTTCTGAATCATTACAGCGAACCTGACGGCCCTTAAAACGGATACCCGTCAACTGTAACATCACCTTCTTGGCATCCTTCTCGGGCACCTCGAAATATGAGATCGTATCGAGCAGATCGATATGTCCCACCTCCTGACGACCACCCACGAAGCGGTTCAGGGTCTTCATCAGCTCACCAGGATAGAAGCCATCGCGCTTACCAAGATTGATGAACAGACGACGATAGCCCTTTGAGGCTTTGTTCTGCAACTTTTGCCTATCCGTCTGAGGCTTCTTCTCCTTGGAAGTCTCCACCTTCTCAATCTCTGGTGCCTCAGCATAATAGGCCAGGAACTTACCGAATTCCAACGAGACGATCTTCTTGATGATCTCCTCCTTGTCAATATATTCGAAGTAGCGGCTGATGTCCTGCATGAAGGGAGCAATCTCCTCGTCGTCCACATCAGTCTTTACAATCTGGTCCATCACCTTATAGAGTTGTTTCTTACAGATCTCTTCCGCTGACGGTATCTCAGCCTGAACGAACAGCTTGCCGATTTCCTTCTCGATATTGCGGATCTTATGTTTCTCTTTACTATGGACGATTGAGATGCTTGTACCCTTCTTGCCGGCACGGCCTGTGCGACCAGAGCGGTGGGTATAGTTCTCGATGTCATCCGGCAGTCCGAAATTGATCACATGTGTCAGATCGTCCACGTCGAGTCCTCGTGCAGCCACATCCGTCGCCACGAGCAACTGTGTCAAGTGGTTACGGAACTTCTGCATCGTCAAGTCACGTTGCTGCTGGCTCAGGTCACCATGCAGCGACTCTGCGTTATAGCCATCGCGAATCAGTTTGTCGGCTATCTCCTGCGTCTCGATCTTCGTACGGCAGAAGATGATGGCAAAGATCTTTGGATAGTAGTCCACAATACGTTTCAGCGCGAGATACTTGTCCTTCGCACTCACCAGATAATAGATGTGGTTCACATTCTCTGCACCCTCGTTGCGGCTACCTACCACAATCTCCCTGTAGTCGTGCAGATATTTCTTCGCGATACGCTCCACCTCCTTACTCATCGTGGCAGAGAACATCAGGGTACTGTGCTCTGCAGGCAACGACTCAAACACCTCGTTGATATTCTCCGAGAAGCCCATGTTCAGCATCTCGTCGGCCTCGTCGAGCACGATGGTCTGCACCTGTTCCAGATGGGCATAGCCACGATGCATCAGGTCTACGAGTCGTCCTGGTGTCGCCACGATAATGTTCACGCCCTTCTTCAAGGCACGCATCTGCGGCTCGATGGAGGCTCCACCATAGACGGCCTCCACATGCACCCCGTCCATATATTTTGCGAAGTCGCGGATGTCGTCCGTAATCTGCAGACAGAGCTCTCGAGTCGGACTCAGCACCAACGCCTGTGTCTCCCTTCGGCTCGTATCTATCCGCTCCAGCAACGGGATACCGAATGCTGCTGTCTTGCCCGTTCCCGTCTGGGCCAGAGCAATCACATCCCTACCCTCTGGCGAAATCAGATAGGGTATCACTTCCTCCTGCACAGGCATCGGCTGCACAAAACCTAACTCCTCGATGGCCTTGCGAATACTCTCGCTGACGCCCAATTCTTCAAATGTCTTCATCTTGCCATCTCTTATTTAATGCGATGTCTCATACCTTATTTCATTATTATGCTGCAAATATAATAAAAAACTATGAAACAACAAAACTATTCACAAATATATTTTATGGAAGATTTCCCAAAGTACTCCCGCACAGTACTCAAGTCCCCGTGTGCGACTTGGGGTATAATAATATATAAAAAGTGGGAATAAAGTATACCATTTCTCAATTATTTGTTGTACCTTTGCAATCGGATCGCGTATAATTGCGATTTCCAAACTAATATTGCTTGTTAAAGAAATGGCGTTCGCTGTCTCTTCTTGTCCCCGAAACGTGGAAATTTCAAACGGACAACGTTGCTCTTACAACGTAGAAAGAAAGGATAAAGTGAATGCTCACGCGATAGGCGTGGGCGGAACTTATCTCTACGTTTGGGCAATTCCACGGCCTCGGGGAAGATAAAGGAAGCCCGCGCTGTTATTTATGACGATAGAAATTAAAAAAATATGTACGATCAACCTCTACCACAGAGTATCCTGTTTTATATGCTGTATGCTGCGGTGACAATGACAGCCATCATAGCCAGCTGCTATCTGCTATTGCGTCGGGGCAATGCCTTTTCAGTAGACAAGACCCCGCCAATACGCCTGCGTCGGTGGACGGCAGCCCTTTTTGCCAGCATAGCATTGGCCAATATGTGGTATCTGCCTGTAGCGTTCATAACTTCAAACGACGATATCAAGCTCTGCTTATATATTGGCGCGACGCTTGACTTCATGATTTGTTTCCCACTGGCTATCTGCGTCATGCTCGTCATGCTGCAGGATTGCCGCCGGCCGCTGTGGCCTGCGTCCTTGCTGATGGCATCGCCTGCGTTAGGAATGGTGTGGTGCATGGTCAGTGGCAGCGAGACACTTCTGCCGACCATCTTTACCTACATTCTGTTTCTGGGCATTGGCTTAACGATATATTTAGTACGTGCGTTGAGGAAGTATGGACGCTGGCTGCGCGACAACTATGCCGACTTGGAACACAAGGAGGTGTGGCAGACCTTCATAGTTCTAGCCAGCATTCTTCTCTTGCTCGGCTACTATGTGTTTGGCGGTGGAGGTCAGGCTTACGAATACATCCTCCAGATAGCTGCTTTCGTGATTGTTTGCTATCTTCTGTGGCGCATAGAGACACTGAGTGACCTGAGCATCTCGCAGCACCTAGCCTGTTCTATAGAAGAAGATGCCATTACAGAAGATACGGAAAGGAACGGTATTCCACAAGCCACATACAACAATATCAGTTCATTGTTACAACGATTTTGCATAGATACACAGCTTTACCTTCAGAACGACCTGAACCTGCAACAGTTGGCTCAAGCTATTGGCACTAATCGCACTTATCTAACCAACTATTTCTCCAATCAGGGCATGACTTACAATACATATATTAACAATCTGCGCATCGATCATTTCGTCAGTCTCTATAACGAAGCAGTCGCTAATCAACGTTCCTTTACCGCCCGGCAATTAGCCAGCGATAGCGGCTACCGGAACTACGCCACTTTCAGCATTGCCTTCAAACAGCGCATGGGACAGAATGTGTCAGCGTGGATGCACTCTCAAAATTTGCAATTCTTATTATAATATTCACAATTTCTGTTATAAAATAAACAATTTCTGCTGTTCACAACGCTTTAAGTATTGCATATTTCGTCGTTTTATTGTACTTTTGCAGTGCTTTTCTTCGCAAAAGCTTTGGATAAAACAAGGTAGATTTTGAAACAAAACAGTGGTATTAGTATTGAAAAAGATTGTATTATCCGTGGCTCTGTTGGTGGTAAGTGTAACTCTTGCAGCCCAGCAGAAGTCCACGAATCAGGAGAAACAACAGCAGTCCTCTGATCAGGAGCAGACAATGGTTCAGCGCGTTTATGAGGCACAGATGAGTGGTAACGACTCAATTTTCTACGAAGCGCACCAGACGTTCATGGACTATTTGGAGGGACGCCAAGAGTGGGATAAGTACTATCGCACCTGGTTGAATCGTGTGATATATGATGTGAACCATAAGCGTTTTCATCGTGCCTTCACCGAAATTCATCTCATCAATGAGCATATTAAAGAGCATCATCAGGAACAGTATCTCTACATCTCGAATATGGGACTGGGCTTTTTCTACAATGGTCTTAACCAGCCAGAGATGGGCGAGAAGTTCTTCCGGCGTGCTTTGCAGGGCATAGATGCTGAAAAGGAGCCTGTGGCAGTGTTCAATGCCTACCTCTCGCTGGCGCAGTCGCTCAGTTTCAAGCGCCCTGCTGAGGCTATGACATGTCTTGACAGCCTGCCGCAGCAGATGCTTGCGAACCCGATGTATGAGAGCGGTGTGTTAGGTTATCGCTGTATCATCGCCAACAAGATGGGCGATCGCGAGGCTTTCTACCGCTATTTTGCAAAGTATGACAGCATCCGCTTGAATCTGCCTGCACAGTTTAATGCAGCCAACCTGCAACAGGTGATGGTATGCCACTATCTCATGCAGAAGGACTATCAGCGAGCCCTTGCCTGGTGCGATTCCCTCGATGTGCCGCTGGCGGCTACAGAGTTGCGCATCAATGTCTATGAGCAGATGGGCGATTGGGAACGAGCCTTTCGTGCCTCGGAGCTAAAAGACAGTCTTAATCATGCCGATGAGCACGAAACATTAGAGTTACACTTGGCAGATATCGCACATGATATCAGCCTGCTTCAGGCTGAGCAGGACAAGGCCGAAATACAACGTAAGCAATTGGTGATAGTCAGCTTGATGGCCGTGGCCATCATTGCCCTACTCATAGGTATGCTCATCTATCGCCACACGAAGAACCGCCGGCTGAAGGAGCAGTTCCTCCTGTTGCAGGAAGCTCGCCGCAGCACTGAGGCAGGACAGGCCATCCGTCGTGCCTTTGTCAGTACGATTCAACAGAAACTGAAGTCGCCCATCAATGTGCTGAGGGGCTATGCACGCATTTTCAACAACCCGGCTTTTCAGCTGAAACCTGAGGATCGTCCCAAGCGATACAACGACATCCTTGCTGCCGCTCGAAGCATAGAGTCGCTGATGGATCCTATGCTCGACTCGTTTGCTCAAGGAACAACAGGCATTACTGATGAAGAGAGGACTATCTGTACGGAAGCACTCCGTTCACCGCTGCTCACACTGATAAACACAGCAGAGATTATCATTGACGGAAACGGACAGATACCTCAAGAGGAATATATGCAGCTACGCGCTAACGTATGCCAGAATGCTTACAATGAATGTAGCCACTTCTACTCATCAACTGATCCTATTCAGTCTCTATGGCGATGATATTCCGACACCTAAGCAAGACAGAATAGGGTTGAATGAAATGGTACGCTCCATCGTGAACAGTTACGACCTCCACCCCTCAGCTATAGATAAGAACCGCAGCATGGTCACAGAGTTCAAGACCGATGTGGCAGACGACGTGATGATTTATACCAGCCCGTTGTTGCAGGATCTGCTGAACTGTCTACTTGACAATGCTGACAAGTATGCTACAGGTGGTACTGTGCTGGTGAGCTGTCATGCTGGAAACGATGGTACTTATATCTTATCTGTCACCAATGAGGGACCAGTTATCCCTGCGGTTGACGCAGAGCGCATCTTTGATCCGTTCGTACGTCTCTCCCCCGACGAGCATAGCCTTGGCATTGGCCTGCCTTTAGCCCGCCGCCTCGCCATATCAATGGGTTACAACCTCACCCTCGATTTGGATTATACCAATGGTGCCCGTTTTGTTGTCACGGGTATCTGACCTAACGTTTTATTGCTTATCTTTAAAAATCAATAGTTCGTTAAATTTTTGAATAACTACGCCGCATTGGCGACGCCATAATATAAGAGTTCTTTGAAATCGTTGGTATTTAATAGCTTGTTCGGCAGCTTGCCAGACAGCACAGAAAATCTGTGAATCATCATCGCATTGTGAATCAGCGTCTTAACATTTGCTACCGAGAGATTCCTCTTGTCCTGACGTGCGAAAGCCCTTGCCATGTTGATGGCCGTCAGGGACATGTTGAAGTGGAATGCGAGTGCCTCTTTCTGCCTGGACTGGCAGTGAGTGAGGCCCGTATACTGCTTACTGTCTCTCAGCAGGAACTCGATCTGGAACCTTGTTCTGTAGATGTCCATGA
>JAEEGG010001803.1_pt1 | contig 56815 bp, 37 predicted proteins | sample 9134161 | NCBI WGS metagenome assembly JAEEGG01 (sample SAMN16246543, study PRJNA631951) | gut metagenome | biome: gut microbiome; feature: rumen; material: CR-attached | host: Bos | place: Iran: Karaj | collected 2018-10 | reverse complement strand
TTAGAACTGCCGACACCTTTTTTATGTGCCATAATCTAGAGTTGTGATTTTTAAATGGTTAATTAAGCAACGACTTCTTTAATCTCAAGCTGAGTGAACTGCTGGCGATGACCGTTCATACGGCGATAGCCTTTGCGACGTTTCTTCTTGAAAACGATGACGTGTTCACCTTTCACGAGGGGAGCCTTTACCTCGCAAACAACCTTTGCACCTTCGACGGTAGGTGCGCCAACCTTAACGGCACCGTCGGCATCTACGAGCAGGACGCGGTCGAACTCTACAGAGTCACCTTCCTTGCGCTCGTCGCCGAGATAGTGGACATACAACTTCTTGCCCTGCTCGGCACGGAACTGTTGTCCCTGAATTTCTACAATTGCGTACATTTGTTATTTTGTAGTTTAAACGTTTGTCCCTGAGGCGGTCACGCCATGCTGCGCAACGCTTTGCTCAGCCCCGCGGGCACTAATGCGGGTGCAAAGGTAATACTTTTCCCCAAACCCGCAAGCGCCTAACCCATTTTTTTTTAATTGGCCACAATAATCTAGCCCTTCTAGAAACTAGGAACTAGGTACTAGAAACTAGAAACTAGAAACTAAACGGATACTCGATGTCCCACAGGAAGAGGGCGTGGCCGGGCATGGAGGTGCCGGCGGCGCAGCGGTCCTTGCGCTCAATGACTTGGCAGAACTGCTCGATGGTTATCTTGTGGCGGCCCACTTCGACAAGGGTGCCCACGATGGCGCGCACCATGTTGCGCAGGAAACGGTCGGCGGTGATGGTGAACACCCACTGGTCGCCTTCCCGTGTCCATTGGGCATGGGTGATGCGGCAGTTGTTGGTCTTGACGTCCGTGTGCAGTTTGGAAAATGAGGTGAAGTCGGTGTAGTCCAGCAGATGTGCCGCCGCCTGATTCATCAAGTCAAAATCGAGGTCGGGAGGGCATTTCCAGCTCAACGGGAAACGGAAGGGGTCCTTGCGGGTGACGGCAAAGTACTTGTAGGTGCGGCTCGTCGCGTCGAAGCGTGCGTGGGCCTCGTCGTGGACGGGAACAACGCTGTAGATTGCGATATCGGGCGGCAGCAGGGCATTCAGGCCGTGGATGAAACGCTCGATGTTAGGGATGGGCTGCCCGGTGTCGAAATGCGCTACCATCAGACGGGCATTCACACCGGCATCGGTGCGGCCCGCACCAGTGACGGGGGTGGGAGTGCGCAGTAGCGTGGCCATCGCCTCCTCGATGGTCTGTTGCACCGAGGAGTCATGGGGCTGCACCTGCCATCCGTGATAGGCTGCCCCGTTATAGCCCAATCTCATAAAATATCGCATTGCCTGCCGTTTTGGCCTCACGCTAAGCCGCAAAGACGCTAAGTGTTTAATAAAGAAACAATTCTTAGCGCCTTAGCGTGAGATGGTTGGGAACTATTTCTCGAGGTATGTGTAGCCGTAGAGGCCGCTGCGGAAGTTGCGGACGAACTCGTTGCCTTCCTCGCCGGTGATTTTGCCTGAACGGATGGACTCGCTCACCCAGGTCTCGACGTTGCGCACCAGCTGCTTGGGGTTGAACTCGACATAGTCAAGCACCTCGGCTACGGTCTCGCCGTCAATCACCTGGTCAATCTCGTAGTGGTCCTTAAAGACGTTGATGTGCACTGCGTTGGTGTCGCCGAACAGGTTGTGCATGTCGCCCAAAATCTCCTGATAAGCGCCCACGAGGAAGATGCCCAGGTAGTAGTGCTGTCCGTGTTTGAGTTTGTGGACGGGCAGCGAATGGGCAATACCCTGTGAGGAGATGAAATTGGTCAACTTGCCGTCGCTGTCACAGGTCATGTCCTGCAGTGTCGCAAAGCGGGTGGGGCGTTCTGACAACCTGTCGATGGGTATCACGGGGAACACCTGGTCGATGGCCCAGGCGTCGGGCAGAGACTGGAACAGTGAGAAGTTGCAGAAGTACTTGTCAGGCAGCATGCGGCTTACTGACCGCAACTCGTCGGGGGCATGTTTCATGTTGCGGACGATGCCGTCCACGTCACGGGCTACAGACCAGAAGAGCTTCTCGACCATGGCGCGGGTGCGCAGGTCGATAAGGCCCAGCGAGAAGCGGTCCAGCGCCTCGTCGCGTATCTGCAACGCGTCGTGCCAGTCCTCGAGCAGTCGCGCCTGGTTGATTTTGTCCCAAATCTCATAGATGTCGCGCACCAACTCGTCATCGTTCTCGCTGACGGTGTCCACCTTCTCGTCCCACTCGGGCAGCGAGGTGGTCTCGAGCACATCCACGACGAGCACCGAATGATGAGCCGTCAGGGAGCGGCCGCTCTCATTGATGATGTTGGGATGCTTGAGACCGTTCTTGTTGCTAGCGTCCACGAGCGTATAGACAGCGTCGTTGACATACTCCTGGATGCTGTAGTTCATCGAGTGGCCACTGCCGCCGGAGCGCGTGCCGTCGTAATCCACGCCCAATCCGCCGCCGATGTCGACATACTCCACCTCAAAGCCCAACTTGGCCAGTTGCACATAGAACTGTGCAGCCTCGCGCAGGGCGTTCTTGATGCGGCGAATCTTGGTGACCTGGCTGCCGATGTGGAAGTGGATGAGTTTGAGGCAGTCTTCCAGCTTGTGCTCATGCATATAGTCGATGGCACTGAACAACTCGCTGGTGTTCAGGCCGAACTTGCTGCTGTCGCCGCCGCTCTCTTCCCACTTGCCGCTGCCGCTGCTCGACAGCTTGATGCGGAAGCCGATGTTGGGGCGGATGTGCAGTCGCTGGGCAACCCGGTCGATGAGTTCCAGTTCGCTCAGTTTCTCAACGACGACAAAGATGCGGCGTCCCATCTTTTGTGCCAGCAGTGCGAGCTCGATGTAGCCCTCGTCCTTGTAGCCGTTGCAGATGATGACCGGGTTGGCATTCAGGTCGGTCATGTTGCTGGCGAGGACGGCGTGCAGCTCGGGTTTGCTGCCGGCTTCAAGGCCGATGTTGAACTTCTTGCCGTGCCCGATGATCTCCTCGACGACCTGTCTCATCTGGTTCACCTTGATGGGATAGACGATGAAATTGGCGCCCTGGTACTCATACTCCTTGGCCGCCTTCTTGAAGCAGCTGGAAATCTTGTCGATGCGGTTGTCCAGAATGTCGGGGAAGCGCAGCAGTACAGGTGCCGTCACCTTGCGGGAGTGCAACTCGTCCATGACATCTGCCAGGTCCACAGGCACGCAGTTGCTCTTGGGGGTGACAGTGACATGACCGTTCTCGTTGATAGAGAAGTACTTGAGGCCCCAGCCTCCGATGTTGTAGAGTTCGGCGCTATCCTCGATGCGCCACTTGTTGATTGCTGACACGGCTCGGTATGTTTAGTTTGTTGTACAATGCGGTTAAATGTGAGCGCAAAGGTAACGTTTTTTATCGGTTACTGCAATAAACTGTCGCCTAAATCCCGTCAAAGTGGATAAAACAAGCAGGGGGCTCTGCTTGTGAAGCCCCCTGCCGTTAAATTAAGTCAGGAATGAAGATTACTCGCCCCAGCTGCCACTCAGCAGGAAGTCGATCAGGGCGGTAACGTCGCTGATGTTCACATTGGTGTCACCATCGCAGTCAGCTGCTGCGGGAGCCTCGGCACCGCTCAGCAGGATGTCGATAAGTGCGGTAACGTCGCTGATGTTCACGTTGGTGTCGCCATCCACGTCGCCACGGATGAAGTCGGGCTGAACCTTCTCAATGAAGAGCTTCATTTCATTGAGGTCAACAGTGAGGTTGTACTCGCCACCAGCGATACGGATTGCGTGATACTCGTCCCAAGTCAGTGAGATGAAGTCCTCTTCGCCGGTATACCAGTAGTCGCCCTCGGCAACAGCACCGAAGCGGAAGGGCTCAATGTATGCCCAACCACCATCGTCGTTGTTCTCGGCAAGTTCAGTGGTGAAGCCGAAGTAGTTGTACTCAGCGGGGAAGTTGATGGTAGCGGTGTAAACGTTGTTCTCAGCATCAAAGGCAAACTCAGTGCCACTGGTGGGATCCCAACCCTGGTCGTCGCCACCCAGCATGTAAACCTTAGGAATCTCAACTTCCTCTTCCTTGGTCAGCTGATAAACTGAAATCTGGCCACCGGGAACATATTGATAGATGGTCACAACATTCCCGTTAACTTCGGCATTGAGCCAGTTGCACTGGATGCCATTAGGATTGGCAGAAACCGATGAGGGTACCTCTACCAGAGGTGCCTCGGCACTAGCCTCGGCAATTGCCCAGCCGTCCTGATAGTTGGGCACGGTAGGATACAGGTAGAGTTCCTTGCCGTCAAAAATGATGGGGAATACACCGTTGCAAGCTCCCTTGCTAGGCAGTACGAGGCCAGTGCGGGTGAAATTATCACCATCGGGCACCAGCTTGCCGGGAGCACCACTGCGATAGGCAAACAGCAAGGCGGGATCGCCATTCAGGTCGTTGTAGTAGTTGATGACGGTCGATGTGTTGGTTGCCAAGCCATCGCATTGAGCAAGATAGCAATTGTTATAATCAACTTCTCCTCCGGCTACGTTGAAGATAGCCACACCGTCAGTGTACACTTCGGCGCTGGTCCATCCAGTAAGATACAGCGTGCCATCCTCAAAGAAGTTGCCCTTGGCAAAACCGATGAAGTCGCAGCGGCCAATAAGACCTGTTTCTTCGGGAATGACATACTCTGCTTTCTCTCCATTGGCGGGATTGATGACTTTGAGGGTTGCTTCAATCCAGCTGCCGGGGAATGCAGCATTGCTGATGAGGAGGTTGCCTGCCTCGTCGCGGGAGATGCCGCAGTTTGCGCCACCCTCAAAAGTGACGCCGGTCAGTCCGTTCTCGTCAATCTCATACACTAATTGATTAGCTTTGTTGTGGATATAGAACTTGCCGTTCATACCGAAACCTTGACGTACATCATTGGTCGTTTCGAAGATAGATGGAGCGTTCAGTGTCCACAATTTCTCGAGTTTGTAGCCATCGGCGTTAGCGCCCAGTGCTACTGCTGCCAGTGCAGCGATAAGTAAAAATTTTTTCATAAAACTGTTGAATTGATAAAGTTAATATAAAGCGGTTATGATTTTCTGTAGTTTATGAGCGATGAAATTGATTGCGTTGGAACTAGGTCGCAAATTTAATAAAAGAATAATTTGTACGCAAGATATTGTTGTTTTTTTTCTGGGATCGGTAATAATTTACTGCATTTGGCGTGGTGTCAGGGTTTTTGTACGCGTGATTGGGCCGGTGTGAGTGGGATTGTTGAAAAATAATCCTTGTTGTGCTTTGCCCAACGACAAAAATGCCTTACCTTTGCGGGAAATATAATTTATGGTTTTTCCAATAATATTTAACGCTAAATTATGGTAAATTACAAGGATTTAGGTCTCGTGAACACTCGCGAGATGTTTGCTAAGGCAGTTGATGGCGGCTATGCCATCCCCGCATTCAACTTCAACAACATGGAGCAGTTGCAGGCTATCATCAAGGCTTGTGCCGAGACAAAGTCGCCTGTTATCCTGCAAGTGTCGAGTGGTGCCCGCAAGTATGCCAACCAGACGCTGCTGCGTTACATGGCCGAGGGTGCTGTAGAGTATGCCAAGGAGTTGGGTTGGGAGCATCCGCAGATTTGCCTCCATCTGGACCATGGTGACACCTTTGAATTGTGCAAGTCCTGCGTGGACTTCGGTTTCTCGTCGGTAATGATCGACGGTTCGTCGCTCCCCTATGAAGAGAACATCGCCCTGACCAAGAAGGTCGTTGATTATGCTCACCAGTACGATGTTACCGTTGAGGCTGAGCTGGGCGTGCTCGCTGGCGTTGAAGACGACGTTGTTGCCGAGGAATCACACTACACCAAGCCCGAAGAGGTGATCGACTTCGCTACCCGCACGGGTTGCGACTCGCTGGCCATCAGCATCGGCACCAGCCATGGCGCTTACAAGTTCAAACCCGAGCAGTGCACCCGCGACCCGAAGACCGGTAAGCTCGTTCCTCCTCCCCTGGCATTTGACGTGCTCGAGGAGATTGAGAAGAAGCTCCCCGGCTTCCCCATCGTGCTGCACGGTTCGTCGAGCGTTCCCCAGGAGTATGTTGACATTATCAACACCCATGGCGGCAACCTGCCCGATGCCGTAGGTATCCCCGAGGACCAGCTGCGCAAGGCCGCTAAGAGCGCCGTCTGCAAGATCAACATCGACAGCGACAGCCGTCTGGCTTTCACCGCTGCCGTCCGCAAGGTCTTTGCCGAGAAGCCCGGTGAGTTTGACCCCCGCAAGTACTGCGGTCCCGCTCGCGACGAGATGACCAAGCTGTACAAGCACAAAATCATTGAGGTGCTGGGCAGCGACGGCAAGGCCGAGTAATCGACAACTGCTAACTGAATCCTGCAAGGTCACCTGCCCCAAGAGGCAAGTGGCCTTGCTTGTTTATTGTTAAAATACTGATATTCAGGCGAATTTGTATTTCCTCAGAAAAAACAATTGAAAAAAGTTGCGAAAAAATTTGGTCAGTTTCCGAAACGGCATTACCTTTGCACCGCTTTACGAAACAATTGCGTTTCGGTAAGTGCGATCGGGGTGTAGCTCAGTCCGGTTAGAGTACGCGTCTGGGGGGCGTGGGGTCGCTAGTTCGAATCTAGTCACCCCGACATCGCAAAAAGTGCTGATAGTCAATGATTATCGGCACTTTTTTTAGTTTTATTCTGACAACATTATCAATAACTCAGGTATGATGAAAAGTGTAGGATCAATGGTGCTGATGCTGGTGGCAGGGCTGTCGGCTATGGCTCAGTCGTGGTTGGGCGGTGACATCTCGATGATGACGTCAAATGCCCGCAATGGCGTGATTTACAAGGACTCTTGCGGAATGACAGTGGACCCGTATGACCTGTTCAAGCAGCAGGGTTGGAACATGATGCGTGTGCGTCTGTTTGTCGATCCGCAGAATGCGCCCGGACGTCATCACGACGAGGGCGTGTGCCAGGACCTGGACTATGTGATTGACTTGTGCAAGACGATCAGGGCCCGAGGCTTTGAGGTCATGCTCGATTTCCACTATAGTGACACCTGGGCCGACCCCGCCAAGCAGTTTACCCCCAAGCGGTGGGAGGGGCTGAACGGCAAGGTGCTGGCCGACAGCATTTACCGTTATACCCGTCATTGCCTGTTGGCCCTCAAGGCCGCCGGTGTCGTGCCCAAGACGATTCAGGTGGGCAATGAGATTACATTCGGCATGGACTGGCCTGTGGGACGTGTTGACGCGATGAATCCTGACAATTGGGACGTCTTTACCGGCTTGCTCAAGGCTGGTTGCAAGGCTTGCCGTGAGGTGTGCCCGTCGTCAGGCATCATTATCCACACCGAAAAGGCTGGCGTGTGGGAGATGACGCGCAACTATTATGACCGCCTGAAGGCTGCAGGTCTTGACTATGATATCATCGGCCTGAGCTACTATCCCATGTGGCATGGCACGATACCCAACCTGGGCATGACGCTCGACTCGCTGGCCGTGCGTTTCCCCGATAAACCCGTCATGATTGTCGAGGCCGCCTATTACTACCTGCACGACGGCGTGAACCGTGGCGAGGAAGATTTTTCTGATTGCCCGCCCGGTACCATCGAGGGACAACGTGATTTCACGGCCCAGTTGGTCAAGGAACTGAACCGCCACGACAATGTGACGGGCCTCTTCTGGTGGTATCCTGAGGAGAACCGCTACGGCACACGCTTCGAGCACAGCGAGTGGGGCTTGAACCGTGGCCTGTTCAACAGTGCTAACGGCCAGGCCTTGCCCGCCCTGTACGAGATGAGCCGCTTCAAGCGATAGTCCGTCATTGCATCCACACACACGATCATGAAAAAACAATCAAAATCCATCGGCATCTTGTGTGCCATCCTGTCGGCAGTGTGCTATGGTACAAACCCTTTTGGCGCCCTGCCGCTCTATGAGGAGGGCGTGAACACGGCCACCGTGCTGGCCCATCGATTTGGTCTGGCAGTCATCCTGCTGGCTGTGATTATGCTGATCAAGCGCATCAATTTCAAGGTGACGCGCCATGAGTTCAAGGTCCTCTGCTCGTTGGGGCTGCTGTTTGCGGCATCCAGCATTACCTATTATCAGAGTTTCCACTTCATGGATGCCGGAATCGCCTCGACCATCCTGTTTGTCTATCCAGTGATGGTGGCCGTGATCATGGCAGCGTTTTTCAAGGAACGGGTGACGGTGACCACCATTGTCGCCATTGTGATGTCGCTCGTTGGCATCGGCTTGCTTTACAAGGGTGAGACAGGAGCTTCGTTGAGCGTGGTGGGCATCATTCTGTGTATCATTTCCTCGTTGGCCTATGCTATCTATATCATTGTGGTGAATCAGTCAAGTATCAGGATGTCATCGTTCAAGGTCACGTTCTATGCGATGCTGGTGTGTGAAATCACATTGATACTCTATTCCTTCACATCGCCTGACTTGTATCTCCACGCCTTGCCATCGCCGCGGGCATGGTCATTTGCCGTATGGTTGAGTGTGGTACCCACGATTCTCTCGCTGGTGTTCATGACCGTTGCCGTGCATCATGTCGGTGCTACGCCTACAGCCATCCTGGGCGCATTGGAGCCATTGACCGCCGTGACCATCGGTGTGCTGGTCTTTGGTGAAATGCTCACGCCCCGCCTCATCGTTGGCATTCTCTTCATCCTCTTTGCCGTGATGCTGGTAGTCCTGGGCAAGGACCTTCACATGCGCACAATCACCCATGCGGTTTCCCGCCTGTGGCACTGGAGGTAATGAAATGTAGTTCGAGTCCGAGGAGGTCGCGCAGGATGTCGAGGGCTGCGGTGACGTCGTCGGGAGTGACGTTCTGGTCGATGCGGTAGTCGCCGATGGCGGTCAGCAGCGTGCAGGTGATTTCGCCGTCGCGGCTTTTCTTGTCGTGGCGCATCAGTTCCAGCAGGTCGTCATAATCGTCGCAGGTAAAGGGAAAATCACGGTAATTGTCGCGGACAAAATTGCCCAGCAGGTGCACATCCTCGCTGGGGAAATTCAGTTTGAGGTGCGAGAGGACAGCCTCGGTGACGAGTCCCCAGGCCACTGCATAGCCGTGGGGCACGGGTTTGCCGCGTTTCATCGCTAGGCTCTCGAAGGCGTGCCCGACGGTGTGCCCCAGGTTGAGGGCCTTGCGTTCGCCCTGCTCGTTGGGGTCGCGGGTGACAATATCCACTTTGACCTGCACCGAGCGGCGCAGCCTTTCCAACAGGTCGCCGTGGTCAATGGGTGCAGTGAAATCATGATCCAGCAGTCTGTGGAATTCGTTGCGGTCGCTCAGCATGGCATGCTTGATGACCTCGGCAAAGCCTGATTTCATCTCCTCGATCGTCAGTGTGTCAAAAAAGCGGGTGGAGACAATCACGTCACTGGCGGGGGCAAAAGCACCGATTTCGTTTTTCAATTCATGGTAGTTGATGCCGGTCTTGCCGCCCACAGCGGCATCAACGGCACCCAGCAGGGTGGTGGGAACATTGATGAACCTCACGCCGCGCTTGAAAGTCGCTGCGGCAAATCCTCCCAAGTCGGTCACCATGCCGCCGCCCAGGTTAACGACCAGCGTGTGGCGCGTCACGCCCATCCGTTCCATCTCGTCCCAGACGCGGGTAACGGTCGCCAGTGTCTTGTTCTCGTCGCCGTCGGGGATGGTGATGAGGTGTTGGGGTGGGGTAGGCAACAGGCGGGCCGTGTTGGTGTCGGCAATCCACACTGTCATGTTGTGGTTGCCGTCGGTGGTCAGCCGCTTAAGTGCCGCTTCGACTTCATTGGTGAAAATGAGGTTCTGTCCCATCACTGTTTTTGTCGCTAAATATCACGCTAAGCCGCTAAGGCGCTAAGATTTATTGATGAATATATAAATGCTTGGCGTCTTAGCGCCTTAGAGTGAGGCTAAGTTTAGGCGTTTAGGCCTTGACGAGTGACAATGCCACGAGGAGCGAGGGCAGTGCGGCGGCCAGCTCGTCCATGTTCTTATAGACGAGGTCGGCACCAGCCTTGTACAGGTCTTTCTCGGGGATGGGGCCCGTGGTCACGCCGATGGTGAAGCAACCGGCGGCATGGGCAGCCTGCACACCCAGCGGAGCGTTCTCGATGACGATGCACTGGTTGGGCTTCTTCTCGGCCTTGGCCATGGCCTTGAGGTAAGGCTCGGGGTTGGGTTTGCCCTTGCGCACATCATGTCCGGTGACTTTGACCTCTCCAAAGAGGTTGGCGAAGTCCTTGTCGATGCGCTCCAGGATGGTATCTTGCTGAGAACCGGTCACCAGCACGCGGTCCACGTCGGCCTCCTTGAGGGCTTCAAGCACGCGGACGGCACCGGGCATCACGGGCGCTTCGCCCAGCTCACGGAAGTAGCGGGTCTTCACGCCATACAGGGCATGAGCCTCGTCATCGGTGATGTTTTTGCCCACACCGGTCTTGAATTTCATCTTGATGATTTCGCTGCCGGTCATTCCTTCCATTTCATAGAATTCGTCGCGTGTACACTTGATACCGTTCTTCTTCATGAGTTTCACCCATGCCTGGGTGTGGTACTTCATAGAGTCGTAGAGTACGCCGTCGCAGTCGATGAGAGCGGCGCTGATGTCTAAGCCTTTTTGTCCTGTATATTTCAGGTAATCGGCAATCGTCTGTTGTAAGGTCATTGGTTTGATAATTTATATTAATGTATGGTTTTTATCTTACGGTGATGTGCAGGCAGCCCGACTTGCGCTCAAAGATGGCGTAGCAGCGCCCCTGCTTGCGGAAGTCCTGTACGACCTCGGCAAGGATATTTTTCAGGTCCTCGAGCGAGATGACCATAGAGGGGTCCAGGCAGTCGAACTTTACCCAGCTGATGTCGAACGTGGTGCCATAGCGGTGGCAGGAATTCTCGGTTGCGGCGCGGTTGCGGCGCATGAGCTTGGAGACGCTGTACACGGTGCGGGTCACGCTGGTGACCTTGATGCGGTATTGCTTGCCGCCGCGCTTTTTTATCGAGTCCTGGAAAGCATAGCCTATCTCCTTGAGCAACTGTGCTGCCTTGGGCACCAGATAAGGCACCGAAGCGCTCAGGTCGTCCAGCATATAGGCGTCACAGGAGAAAATCCTGACCAGCGGCTTGTTGATGCGGTAGGCGTCGCGCAGGCTTGTGACGGGTTTGAAGCCGTTTTTCTCGGCCGCCACGAGCTGCAGGGCATTGCTGTCGTTGAAAATTTCCTTGAGGGGGCGTTGTTCAATATAGGTGGGCAGCCGATGAATGTCAGCATCGGTTATGAGTCCCATGCTGTCACCGGTGATGCTGCGGTTGATGGGCATGGCAGGCGGTGCCTTGTAACTCCATGCCGTGGTATCTTGTCCTTGACCCTTGCCGCCGTGGCCGCATGACGTGACGCTTGCCAGGGCAAGCCCCATGAGCAACAGCATTGGCAGCAGGCGCAGGATGTGTAGGTTCATTTCTGTTCTTTACGGTAGTTTCACGTTTCAGGTAGCAAAGATACACATTAATAACGAAAAAAGCGGCCCCTCAAGTATCTAATTTCAGCGTTTTTTTGTAATATTGCACCTTCAAAATGACAGAACCCTTGAAATACAGCGTGCTTTTCATCTGTCTGGGCAATATCTGCCGTTCGCCGGCGGCCCAGGCAGTGATGCAGCGCATGGTGGATGAGCGGGGCTTGAGTGACCGCTTTTACATCGACTCGGCAGGTATTGGTGGCTGGCACATCGGTGACTTGCCCGACAAGCGCATGCGGGTGCATGCCCGCCCGCGCGGCTATGAGTTGACCCATCGTGCCCGCAAGGTGCAGGCCAGTGATTTTGAGGATTTTGACCTGATCGTGGGCATGGATGCCGCCAATGTGGACGACCTGCGCAGCCTGGCTGCCACCATCGAGCAGCAGGACAAGGTGGTGATGATGGGCGACTACATCCGCCAGTTTCCGCATTACGACTATGTGCCTGATCCCTATTATGAGGGCAGCGAGGGCTTTGAACTCGTGCTCGACCTGCTGGAGGATGCCTGCGACAACCTGTTGAACAGCATATTAAGACAAAACAAGATATAGGAAATGAAGAGAATCAAGTTATTGACTACGTTGGCCCTTGTCATGGCCGCCATGACGGTGAGCGCCCAGTCGCCCATCGCTGTGGACTGGCGCATGGGTCAGAACAACACTACTGCCAACAATTACAGTTCGCGTTTCGTTATCAAGAACATATCCAAGCAGCCGCTCATCAGCGACTGGGAGTTCTTTTTCAACCAGTTCTCACGTTCGGTGAGCGTGCCTGCGGGATGCCCTGTTGACGTTGAGGAGGTCTCAACGACCTATTACCGCATCAGGCCCAATGCCAATTACAAAACGCTTGCGGCCGGTGATTCGCTGGTGATTGACCTGGTGATGGGCGGCGCCCTCATCAACAAGAACTACATGCCCGGCGGTGGCCATGTGGTGCTGAACGGGGACATGACCAAGCCCATTGCGGTGAACATCAACCGCTCTCCGCTCGACAAGCCCGGGCAGTGGCGTGATCACAAGGCCTATCCCGACGGCAACTACATGTATGCCTACAACGAGGCGATCAACGGCTTTGGCGACGGCTACACGGGTAACGACTACGACATCTTCCCCGCTCCCAAGCAGGTGGACATCGAGGACGGCTTCACCCAGGTGGGCAGCCTTGTGTCGATCAAATACGGTAAATGGTTCCAGTGGGGCGGTTACCGCCGCGCCAAGGCGTTGCTCACCGATGAGTTGCAGAAACGTGGCGTGTATGTCTCCAGTGGCCAGAAAACCGTTATTGAGCTCCTGCTGGACAAGAAGTTGAGCACCAACGGCGAATACTACACCCTGCGCGTGCATGACGGCAAAATCTCCATCCATGGCGTCACCCAAGCAGCGCTGATGAATGGCGTCAAGACGCTTATCGCCGCCCTTGACCACAGCAAGGGACACCGCCTGCAGAACTGCTTCGTCATCGACTGGCCCGACTTTGGCTACCGTGGCGTGATGCTCGACATTGCCCGCAACTTCGTCATCAATCCTGCCGACTTCAAGCGCACGATCGACCTCTTGTCCTACTACAAGATCAACACCATCCAGTTCCACTTCACCGACGATGAGGCCTGGCGACTGGAGATTCCCGGTTTCCCCGAATTGACGCAGGTGGCCGCGCGCCGCGGTGCCACGCTCGACGAGAAGGGCTATCTGGCACAGATTTTTGACGGCAACGGCAACCCCGATGACCTGTCGCAGTGCGGCAACGGCTATTTCACCCGTGCCCAGTTCATTGAGCTGCTGAAGTATGCCCGCGCCCATGGTGTGCGCATCATTCCCGAGATTGAGACGCCCGGCCATGCCCGTGCAGCCATCGTGACGATGAAGAACCGCGCGTTGAGCAACCCGACGGCCGAGCAGTTTCGCCTGTGGGATGACAGGAATGAGAGCGTCTTTACCTCGGCCCAGAGCTATCACGACAACGTGCTCAACGTGGCCAGTGACGACGTTTACCGCTTCATCGACCGCGTTGTGGAGGAATTGCAGAAGATGTACAAGGAAGCTGGCCTGAAACTCGAAATCGTCCACCTGGGAGGTGATGAGGTGCCCAACAATGCCTGGTCCAAGAGTCCCGACGTGCAGGCACTCATGCAGCGCGAGGGCCTCAAGACCCAGCACGAGGTGAGTGAGTACTACATCAAGCGCATCAGCCAACTGCTGGCAGCCCGCAAAATCCGCATCGAGGGCTGGCAGGAAGTGGCACTCGACCACAAGCCCGAGTTTAATGCCGTGGTGGCTCCGCATGTTGCAGGCGTGAATGCCTGGAGCACAGTGGGTTCGCGCAGCGACGTGCCCTATCGCCTGGCCAACGACGGCTATCCCGTCATCCTGTCCAATGTGACCAACTTCTACATGGACATGGGCTACAGCTGGCACCAGAACGAGCAGGGCTTGCACTGGGGCGGCAAGGTCGATGAGTTTGACGCCTGGAGCGGCCTGCCCGCCAACATTTATGCCAGTGCCCGCACTGCCGTTGACGGTACTCCCCTTAACATCACCACCGCTGGCGACGGCAAGGCCAAGCTGGAGAAGCCCGAGAACATCATCGGCATCCAGGCCCAGTTGTGGGGCGAGACGTTGCGCAGCTTTGACGAGGTGCAGTACATGCTGCTGCCCAAGATGATGGGCGTGAGCGAGCGTGCCTGGACGGCTATGCCCGAGTGGAGCAAGAATCTCACCGATAATCAGGCCTATAACGAGGCCCGCCACCAGTATAACCTCAAAATCGGTACCCGCGAGCTGCCGCTGCTCAAGGGCATGGGCTTCAACTTCCGCGTGGGTCCTCCGGGCATCAAGGTGGTTGACGGCATGCTCTACATCAACACCCAGTATCCCGATGAACTGGTTACTTACACCCTCGACGGCAGCGAGCCCACTGTGGACTCTCCCCGCTGGACGGCTCCCGTTCCCGTCAAGACTCAGCCCCAGGTCATTAAGGCCAAGACCTTCTATCTGGGCCACGAGAGCGTCACCACCTACCTGTTCAAGTAAATAACAGCAAGAGAATTTATTGCCTTAATTATATATCGTTTAAAACTTAAAACAATGAAAAACCTTTGGATTTCTGTAGTGCTGTTGGGTCTTCTGCCGTTGCCAGGATGGTCTTCTGTCGGGCAACAGTCAGATGGTCTTTCAGATTTAGATCATGTGAGCACAAATGGCAAGAATGCGGTATTAACAGGACAGACGAGCAAAGATGAGGTCTCGCTAAAGGGGCGAGTTCTTCCCTGGGATGTGAATAGGGATGGCGAAGTGAACATTGCTGATGTGAACAATGTCATTGATTATATCCTTTATGGCTGTCAACAAGAAATATCTTCGGCTTACTACTATGTAGGTACCAGCAATGGTTGGACTCCTGGTGATGCCACCTATAAGCTGGACAACGGCGGTGGTGATGTTTATTCTAACCCCGTGTTCAGTGTAGTCATTCCTGCTGCGTATGGCGAGTTCGGTGCAGGACGCGTTGACAATTTTTTTAAGATTTGTTCTCAAGAGACCATGGACCTGGGTGTAGACGGTTTCTGGAACGGCGACTTCATTGGTAAGGCCACGAATATTTCCGATCACGAGATGAGTGGATACTTCGTGGAGGACGCTTACAACCGAGTTTTCAGCTTCGTTATACCCGCTGATATTCCAGCGGATAAGTATCGTCTGACTTTCGACATGATAAACCGCTCCTATGAATTCGAGGCTATCAAGGAGTCGCCCGACCTGTGGTATCTTGTGGGAAGCTGCATCGGTGACGGCTCATGGGATAATAATTATTATTCCTTGGGTACCTCGCTTGTTCCTCTGTACCCTCAACCTGACAACAAAGATATGTTGAATTACGTTGGTTATTTCCCCGCTGGTGAGGGCTTTAAATTAATTCATACCCCAGGTGATTGGCAAGAGCAATGGGGCATGAGTGATGGCCGCCTTGTGAAGAACGATGACGGTAGTGATGCCATTAAGGTCACTGAGGACGGTTACTACCAGATTACTTACGACTTGACGATGGACGTTGTCACAATTACCAAATACACTGGTGTTGTAGACGTTTTCACATCAATGGGTATGCCTGGCACCTATCAGGAAAATCAGGAATGGAATCCTGCTACCACGCTGATGAGTCCTATGGGTACGGCCTTTGAGAACCATGACTGGATCAAGAGGAATATGACCTTTAACTCCGATGAAGAACTCAAGTTTGCTGCTAATGGCGACTGGATTTATAACTGGGGAAGCGGGGCATTCCCAGTTGGCATCGGTATACAATATGGTCCCAACATTCCTGTCAGTGCTGGAACTTATACGGTCGTTTTCAATGATATTTTAGGAACATATTATTTTATTGAGGAATTCTAATCCCAATAAGTAACGGCCTCACAGCGATAAAAGTAAGACAATAAGTGCAATAAATACAATTGTGGCTCGGCGGTGGACGCGAGCTGGATAGCATTGTATTTATTGTACTTATTGTTTTCTTTTTGGTAGAGATGAAAGTTTGTGTTAGGGTGTAAAAATTTATGAAAATTTGTTGTTAAATCAAAAAAATCGATTTTTTCTATGTTAAAGTCATGACTAATGGTTTAATAATTGAAAAATAATGTGTATGTTTGTAGTTCTTTCAGCAACCAACTTTGATTTACATATTACCTAATCTATAAAACCTATCAACAATGAGAAAACAGTTACTATTGCTACTGCTGTTGAGCCTCTTGTCCCTACCGGCCTTGGCCCGTGTGGTGACAGGCGTGGTGACGCAGTCGAGCGACGGCGAGCCCATTATCGGCGCGTCGGTCAAGGTGCACGGCACAACGCGCGGCACGGCGACCGACTTCGACGGCCGTTTCTCGATTGAGGCTAACGACGGCGACGTGCTCGACGTGAGCTACGTGGGCATGAATCCCAAGAGCGTGAAGATTGGCCCGGGACAGACCGAGGTCAATATCGCCCTTGAGGACAATGCACAAGTGCTGGGCGAGGTCGTGGTGACCGCCATGGGCCAGACCCAGGAGAAGAAGAAACTGAACTTTGCAGTTCAGTCCCTTGACGAGGAACAGGTGACCGCTGGTGGTTCCACCAACTTCGCCAACACGCTGCAGGGCAAGATCGCCGGTCTGCAGGTGAGCACGGGCGGTAGTTCGCCCAACTCCTCAACCCAGGTCATCATCCGCGCCATCTCGTCGATGAACAACTCACAGAGCAACGAGCCGTTGCTCATCGTTGACGGTATGGCCATCCGCGGAGGTGCTTCCACGCTGGCTGACATGAACCCCAATGACATCGAGAACATCACCGTGCTCAAGGGCGCTGCCGCATCGGCGCTCTATGGCCAGGAAGGTGCCAACGGTGTCATCATGATTACCACCAAGGGCGGTGGAAAGGGTGGAGAAGTGACTGTCACCGCATCGGCTACTTTGGAATTGAACACGCCTGCCCGTTTGCCCAAAATCCAGAGCACTTTTATTCCCGGTGCCAAGGGTATGTACAAGGAGAATATGGGCAGCGGCGGCTGGGGTCCCTACATGGGCGAGAACGATACCTATTACAACAACTTGAAGAATTTCCTCAAGACGGGTGTCTTGCAGAAGTACGATGTGAGCGTGAGCGGCGGTTCCGAGAAATTCTCATCCTATGCCTCGGCTTCCTATACCGACAATCAAGGTATCGTGCCCAAGGACTACCGCAAGCAGGTGAATGTGCTGCTCAAGGGACTCTACAAGCCCAGCGACAAGGTGACGGTGCAGTTGAGCGCCAACTTCATGAACCGCAAGTCGCGCGGCTTCGGCAACTCGATGTCCACCATCTACAACTGGGGCATCAACAAGGACATGAGCGACTACCGCACCCTCGAGGGGCACGTCAACTGGTGGGCCTATTATGACCACTGGGAGAACCTGCTCGACACCGAGCGCATCAACGGTGCCGTGTCGCCCTACTTCGGCCGCTACATGGACTGGAGCGAGACCGAGGGCAACCGTTTCATCATCAATGGCCAGATCAGCTATGAGCCTATCAAGAACCTGGTGTTCACCGGCAAGATGGGCTATGACAAGAGCTACTCGATGTATGACTCCTATACGGTCCCTCGCATCTATGACGGCGACCTGGTAGATCCCACGGCCGAGGATGTGCAGACCAAACTCTCGGACATGCAGTCCAAGTTCGGCTCATACAGTTTCCAGCCCTCGCGTGGCTCGTTGCTGAACATGCAGTTCCTGACAACCTATCAGCACACCTTTGCCGAGGACTATACCGTGAGTGCCCTTTACGGTTTGGAGTACAAAGAAACGCACGGTTTGGAGTCCTCGATTTATAACGAGCACTTCCAGCTGGGAGGCGAGTTCTACAGTTTTAACAACACCGACTTCACCAACGGTGACCTGCTCATCAGCAACCATCCCACACTTTACCATTCGACCTACAACAAGTATGGCCACTTCGGCGAGTTGAGGTTTGATTACAAGGGCATGGCACAGTTGTCGGTAACGGGCCGTATGGACGGTTCATCGGCTTTCAAACAGGCATCCAAGACCAACTACTTCTATCCCTCGATCACTGCAGGTGTCATCTTCAGCGAGCTGTTCCACCTGAGCAACAACTGGTTCAGTTACGGTAAGTTGCGTGGCAACTGGGCTAAGGTGGGTAAAGACAGTCCTCGTTACCTGTTTACCGACACCTACAAACAGTGGACCCTGTTCCCCGATGGAGGTTATGGTGTGGATCCTACCACATCACGAGCCATCGACCTGGAGCCCGAGATGACCAAGTCGTGGGAGATTGGCGCCGACCTGCGCTTCTTCCACAACTGGACGCGCCTTGACATCGCCTACTATTCAACCACGGTCGATAACCAGATTGTGAGTGTGCGTGTGTCACCCGCTTCAGGAACCATTCTCCAGACCCGCAACGAGGGTAGCCTGAAGAACCATGGTATGGAAATCTCGTTGAATCAGGACATCATCAAGGCCACCGACTTCTCATGGACCGCATTGGCCAATTTCTCTTTCAACCGCAGCAAGGTGCTCTACCTGCCCAACGATATTACAGAGATCCAGGGCACCCAGTACGGCGACATCTTCCCCGTGGCCCGTTTGGGTGAATCCTCAACGGGTATCTCGGGTAAGGACTATGTGCGTGACCCGGACGGCAATGTCGTGTGTGACGAGAACGGTTATCCCATCATCAATGCCGCCAAGGGCCTCTACATCGGTAACCGTGAGCCCGACTGGCTGCTGGGTATCGGCAGCACCTTGCGTTACAAGAACGCGAGCCTGTCGTTCCTGTTCGACGGCCGCAAGGGCGGTGACGTGGTCAACGTCACGGGCCGCAGCCAGATCACCAACGGCATGAGCAGCCTGTATGACAAATACCGCAACCGCGAGTACATCATCGACGGTGTGCAGGCTGTCCCCGGTCCCGATGGAACGACAACCTATGTCAAGAACACCACGCCTATCGTGCTTGACTCCTATTTCATCAACACCTATTACTCGACTGTATCGTCCAACTTTATCGAGGACGGTTCCTATATCCGCTTGAGTTATGTGACGCTGAGCTATGACATCGGCAAGAACTTCAAGCGCACTTGGCCCGTCAAGGGCTTGTCGCTCACCGCTACAGCGCGCAACCTGTTCCTGCTGACCAAGTACCGCGGCAATGACCCCGCTGTGCTTGCAGGCACGGGTGGCGGTACGGGTAGCGCTGGTATCGACAATTACAACGTGCCCAGCACGCGCAGTTTCAATTTCACACTTAAAGCAACATTCTAAACAGGAGGCCAACGACTATGAAAAAGATTAAATTTTTAGCATTATTGATGCTGGTTGGCCTGGTGTCGGTGAGCTGCAATGATGTGCTCGATGACAATGTCAACCCCGACAGGGCCCATATGATTGAGGCTAAGGACGGCTTGCCCGTCATCATCTATTACGCCCAGCAGATCGTTTATGACCACAGCGAATACTACGCCTACTTCTCCCAGATGCTCACCACCGGCGGCAAGAGTTCGGTGGGTGCCTACAGCTACAAGTGCGAGTGGGAGATGCTGACGATGAACCGCCACCCGATGTGGCGCCGCCATTTCTATGACATCGGCAAGAATACCGTCAATCTGGTGAACAACTCCAAGGCCATCAATTCGCCCAACTATGAGTTGATAGGCCGCACGATTATGCTGATGTCCACCCAGTTGACAACTGATGCCTTTGGCGACATCCCCCGCAGTGAGGCTTATCAGAGCATCGCTCCCACCTATGACACCCAAGCCTCGGTATATGCCTGGATGATGCAGGAGTGCGAAGACCTCATCAAGATGTATGAGGACCCCGCAATCGTCAATAACCCCGACAACCAGCCCCTCACGGCCAAGGAAGACCGTGTCTATGGCGGTGACCTGGAGAAGTGGAAAGGCCTGGTGCTGGCCGTAAAGGCCCGCCTGCTGCTGCGCAACATCCCCAATGTGGATCGCAGCCCCGCGATGTGCCAGAAGATTATCGACGCTGCCGATGCCGCCATCAACCAGTGGCGCAAGGGCGACGTGTTTGACTACCAGGGTGGCCGTGACCCATGGTTCGGCAACGAGCCGCGTTATTACTGGGACGGTGGCACGGGTACGCAGAACGCCGTTTGGAGCGTAGCCCAACCTGTGATCAACTCGTGGGAGTCGCGCGGTAACCTGTTGGGTAGCGCCATCCCGAGCAAATTCTTTATGGTGGACCTGATGGGTATCAGCAAGCCTGACAACGAGATGACCTGCGGCATGTTTAATGCCGAGGGTGCCCACGACGGCTTTGCCAACGACCCGCGTTGCGGACTGCTGATGATTGCCCGCACAGGACCCGCAAGTCCCTCGGTGACCAGCGAGCGCATCAAGATGCGTTATCTGGAGAACAACATCGGTATGGGTACATCCTACAAGATTGCCAACTATCCCAACCTGTACATGGGCGCCTATGCCGGCGCTGCCGATGCCTACAACCCCATCTTCACAATGGAGGAACTTTACTTCATCAAGGCCGAGGCCATGTACTGGATGGGCAACAAGACCGAGGCGTGTGCCCTGGCCAAGGAGGCCACCCAATGGAACATCCAGCGCCACCTTGCCGCCTTCTTGCGACTCTATCCCAATGAGAACTACAACGCTTCGACCGACAACAAGTACCCCGGCAACTCGGTGGCTGGCGGTAAGCCCGGTTTCCAGCCTGCTGAGTACTGGGACGGCCAGATTGCCGCTTTCCTCGACAATGAGGACTACTACAAAGGCAAGAACGTGGCCGTGCACAAGGTGACCGACCGCGGCAACAAGCACTGGTACTTCAATCCCAGCGAGTTCACGTTGAGCGATCTGATGCAGCAGAAGTACATCGCCATGTATCTGCAGCCCGAGCAGTGGACCGACATGCGCCGTTACCATTACAGTAACAACCGCAACCACTACGGCATCGGTGACAACCAGGAGATCGTTTATCCGACGCTACGTCGTCCCTACAACCTGTATTCGGCTTACTGGATCGACGGTCTGACCGAGGAGCAGAAGGAGAATACCTGGATTCAGCGCATCAACTACGACCCCGAGACCGAGGAGAAGTACAACCGCCAGGAACTTGAGCGCCTGGGAGCCTACAAGAACTACAAGTGGCTGCAGGAACCCATGATCTGGGCCCACAACTATGGCGAAGTTTCCTCCTTGACACAAGAGTAGTTTTGATTAGAGATGAGTGATTAGAGATTAGAGATAGATTAACAATCGAAATCAATTATGAAACGATACAAAATATATGGACTGATGGCTCTGGTGGCATTGCTCACGGCATCGTGTGCGATACATGACCCGTTTGCCGACAACGGCCAACTCGGACAGGTGTTGCCCACAGTGGATTGGGAGCAAGGCTCCACAGTAGTCAAGGCGGGCAATTATGCCTCCTTCAAGGGCAAGTACTACACCACCAGCGAGAAGGCGTTAGATCACAGCGAGGTGTGGTGCCTCATCAAGCGTGAGCAGAACGCTTCGGCGACCAGCAAGTTGACCACTTCGCTGGCTTATACCAAGAACTACTCACTCACCGACACGGTGCGCTCCAGCCAGATGGTGGCCACCTATCCCCACAGCAAGGCTGAGTGGGACGGTTACGAGTATGTCTTGACCGACAGTTTTCCCACCTCGCGCACCCTCGCCCCGGTGGCTTGGGTCAATCCCGAGGAATGGGACCAAGAGAAGTTTGACAGTTATTATCCCTCGGGATTCCAGCAGGAGTTCATGGACCACATGGTCAACGCGTTGACCAAGGACAGTACCTATTACAACGACCTGCGCAACGTCTATATCAAGTACAACTTCCCCATCGAACTGTTTGAGCAGCTGAATGCCCAGTACAGCATCGATTTCCCGACCGACACCACGGCCGACGACAAGTCCAACGCCTGGTTCACCACCGACGAAGTGGACCATTACTACTACATTACGGTGGCCGAGGATGGCAAGGCTGTTTATCATGAGATTACCGACCAGAGCGCTGCTCCGGCAGGTGTCAACGTGCAGCCGGTCTACAGGTCGGCCTTCTGGCTCTTCTCGCGCTACAGCGACGACACGGGTGGCAAGATCACCACGGTGCGCCGCCAGTACATGCCCTATTTCAAGAGCATGCTCGAGACGATTCCCTTCACGTCGTGGATTTACAACACGTCGGACAAGGTGTACACGGTGAACTTTAGCCGTACCTATTTCCTGGAACCCCAATTCCGCGTGTATGACACCGACGGCAAGGTGGGCGTGACTACCGACAACAAAGAAGTGACACTCAATTAGTTGTAAGTTTTTAGTTGTAAGTTTTTAGTATGATTACTATCGTCCGTTGAAGCAGATAGCATGAAGTATTATTACTTACAACTTAAGACTAAAAACTTAAAACTTTAGGAATATGAAGACTCTCAATAAAATAGCATTCATTTTCATGATGGCGATAATGGCGGTGTCATGTATTGACAAGACGCCCGACTACGACAATTTCGCCACCAAGGATGTGGACTTCACCTACAGGGTGGACGATGACCGCTACGGCCTGGATTTCTATGTGGTATCGACGGTTGAGTTCACCAACACCTCGTCCAAGTCGGGACAGGTGACGTGGGACTTCGGCGACGGCACGACCTCGACCGAAATGAACCCCTCGCACAAGTTTGACAAGGCCGGTATCTATCAGGTGACCTTGACGGTTGACGGCGTGGGCAGCTGCACCTATCCGCTGCTCATCTATGACATTGCTCCCATGTTGAGCGTGGTTGAGCAGAGCGCGTCGCCGGTTGTCATCAACGATGTGGATGTGAAACTTGATATCGAGTTGCCCAATCCCGAGAATCTGGTGTGCAAGTACGTGTGGACGTTCCCCGAGGGAACACGTGATGCTCAGGGCAACCTGATTGCGACCTTTGAAGGCTACAGCCACGCTGACGGAACGACCGACAACCCCGGCAAATTGACCTTCAGCAACATCGGTTCGCAGAAGATCACGCTGCAGACGTGGTTTGACATCAATGGCGAGAACCGCCGTCTGGAGGACAGCTATGTCAATGTGCAGGTGGGCTCGTCGATTCCCGCTCCCACGCTCTATTATGCGACTCAGGGCGGTAACATCATGGCCGTGAAACTGGTGGACCTCTCCCAGCTGCCTGCCGGCACCAAGAATCTGCCGTTTGACATGGGCGTGAGCTCGGGCAACATGCCCACTACGCTGGTGTTTGCCACCGAGAAGACTGTGACCGAAACTGATGTCATCGAGCAGGACAACGTCTATATCCTGGACTGCGGCAAGCAGTACTACTACATCAACGACGAAGCCGGTAACCTGGGCGACGGCAAAATCACAGTCATGAGCGCCGATGGCTCGGTTACCAATGTGATGGTCACCAACGTGGGTGGTCCCGCCTTCAACGACCCCTTCCAGGGTTGTACCGACGGTACCACGCTCTATTACACCGACCGCAACACGGGTATCCGTACCCTTCCGCTCACGGCACGTGGCGAGACCGAGCAGACCAACTTCAACAGCACGGCCGGCTACTTTGTGGTCAACAACCAGTTGAGTTACTATGGCCAGGGAATTGCCTACGGTGCCATCCACACGGGACTCTATCTCGACCGCACCGGCATGTTCTGGTGGGGCAAGAACTACTCGGGTAACGGTATCTACCGCTTCCGCACGAGTGACATCGGCAAGACCGGTACCGGTGTGCCCATCCCGCATCCCATCGTGCTTGAGACCACTCAGCCGCGTGCCTTCACGCTCGACGAGGACCTGGGTTACCTGTATGTGTGGATGACCAAGGGTACCACGCCCGGCGTGGGCTTCACACAGTATGCCCTCCCGGCCGAGAACGCCACGGTGACCTATGACAAGTACATCAACTTTATCACCATGGAGGCCGATCCCATCAATACGACCGATGCCGAGGGCGTTTACACCACCCAGTTTGCTGTCGATGCCCAGACGCACTACGTCTATTTCGGCTTCCGTGCCGCAACGACCGAGAAGACTTACACCACCGGCCTGTATTACTTCAATCCCGCCGACGGCAAGGTCTATAATTTCAACGGTAACAAGGACAGGATCCTGGGTGTGTGCATCAACCCGCGCCTGACCAACCTGTTCTAGAAGCCCAAGAATGTAGAGACGCAAACTCTTGCGTCTCCCGACGGAATGCAGTTTTTTGCGTCTCTACAAAACCCGAACCGATGAAAAGTAAAATCATCATAATAGCATTGCTGGTGACATTTGTCGCCAGTTTTGCCATTGCTGCCGATGTGCCGCCCAAACGCGAACAGCGCGGCATGTGGATGACGGCTTACCTGAGCGACTGGCCCAGCGGAGCCATCACCGAGCGCAACACGCCCACTATGCAGAATGCCTGCCGCAAGATGCTCGACACGTTGCGCGTCAACCACATCAACGTGGTCTATTACCACGTCAGGGCAATGTGTGACGCGATGTACAATTCAGCCTACGAGCCCTGGTCGAGCTACGTCTCGGGCACCCGAGGCGTGGCACCGGCATTCGACCCGTTTGAGTATCTCGTCTGTGAGGCCCACAAGCGCGGTATCGAGGTCTATGCCTGGGTCAATCCTTATCGTTATGGGCATGGCGACAACTTGTGGGGCCAAAGCGAGCGGGACTACATCTATACCCATCCTGAATGGCTGTTGACTACCAGCTACGAAACGGTGCTCAATCCCGGCATCCCCGAGGTGAGGCAGCGTGTCGTTGACGTGTGCAAGGACATTTTGGTCAAGTATGACGTTGACGGACTCGTGTTTGACGATTATTTCTACAATCAGGACAATCCGTCGTTCTCGCTCGATGCTGATCTGTATAATGCCTATCGGGCCAACGGCGGCACGATGAGTCAGGGCGACTGGCGACGCGAGAACGTCAACCAGATGGTCAAGGACGTCAACGACATGGTGAAATCGACCAAGCCGTGGGTGCGCTTCGGCATCGGCCCCGCCGGCGTGGCGTGCACGTCTCAGGCGGTGGCTGACCAGTATGGCGTAGAGCCCTGCCCTGTAGGCAGCGACTGGCAGTATAATCAGATTTACAGCGACCCGATGGCGTGGCTCACGCGCGGCACCATCGATTTCCTGGCGCCGCAGGTCTATTGGAAGACGACGGGAACTTTTACCGGAGTTACTACCTGGTGGGGCAAGATGGCCGCACGTTTCAACCGCCACGTCTATATCAGCCAGTGGATTCCTGATGAAGAAGGCTGGACGCTGGCCGAGTTTGTCAAGCAAGGTCGCGTCATGCGCGAGGCGATGGCTGCCGGCGGCAATCCCGGCATGGTATATTTCCGCTACGGCACGTGGCGCAACAAGAGCGAGAAAATCGACGGCAAGGTGCGTCAGTTGCGCATCTGGCTCAAGGACAGCCTCTACTCTACCATCGCCCTGAATCCTGCTCCGGCGTGGCTCAAGCCTGATCAGATCTATTCGACAGTGACCAACCTCAACTATGGTGACGGTATCCTGTCGTGGGACAGCATCCCCAATGTGCGTTACGTCATCTATACGATTCCCGAAGATGTGCAGGACAGCGAATTTCACTGTCAGGCCAAATATATCGAGGGCATCAGTTACTGGGCGACCTATACCTTGCCGGCAGCTAAGCGTGAGGGTTACCGTTATGCCGTGAGCATCCTCGACCGTTGGGAAAACGAGTACGCTCCCGTCATGCCAGGCGTGGTGCCCGTTCAGGCCGCCAAGCCCGAGCTGCTCTATCCTGATGACGGTGCCGAGGTGCCCGAACTCTCGTTCCTGCAGTGGAGTGGGGAAGGCTCTAACTACGTCGTGCAGATCTATGCCGATGAACAGATGGATTCGCTCGTGTCGCAAGTGGAAGTTGACTCGATGAGCTGTCCCTTGCCTCGCATTCCGTGTCTCACCAGCGGCACCTACTGGTGGCGTGTGGTGGCTCGTGGCCTCAACCTGTTGGATAATGCCAGCGAGCTGCGAAAGTTTACGTTAGGTCAGATGCGCATTACCTCGCCTGCCAGTGACGCTACTGCAGTGCCCTTGATGCCTCTCATCAAGTGGACGGCAGGGGCTCCCAGCACGGCCTATGTGCTCGAATTGTCGGAAAACTCCTCGATGAACAATCCTGACAGCATCCTGCTGGACCAGCCCCTGTGGCAGGTGCCCAGGTACCGATTAGCGGGTGCCACGACCTATTATGCGCGTGTGACAGCCACCTATGGCTCGGCAACAGTGGTCACCCCCGTCTCGTCGTTCACCACTGTCGAGGTGATTCCGCCTGTGCCCGTTTATGTGTGTCCCGGTGAGGGCGATACCGTGCTGTACTCCTCGAGTGTGGTGCGTTTTGAGCCTGTCGAGGGTGCCGCATCGCTGCGGGTGCAGATCAGCACCTCGGAGTCGTTCCCGTCCCGCACTTCTTATAACGGCACGCTCGATGGCGGCACGTTTGAGACTCCCCGATTGGGCGATATCAGGGGTGCCGGCAAGTTGGTTGACGGAAAGACCTATTTTGTCCGTGCCCGCTATGCCTATCACACGTTGGCCGCTGGCTCCACGATGCAGTACACCGACTATTGTGACATCCGTTCGTTTGTTTACCATGAGGCTGTCACGGGTGACGTCAACGGAGACACCGAGGTCAATATTGCCGATGTCAACGCCGTTATTGACATGATTCTGTCGGGTAATATGACTCCTGCCGGTGACGTCAACGGCGACGGCGAGGTCAATATCGCCGACGTCAACGCCATCATCGACATCATCCTCTTCTCGTAGCATAGAAAATGAAATGAAGCGACTGATTCTCATAGTGATGCTGGTGCTCATGCTCGCTGCCTGCAAGCATGAGGTGGTGAATTTCCCGCCCGACAACACCGGAGTTGAACTCACCTCGACCAATCTGCCCATCGTGTGGCTTGAGGTGAAGGGGAGAGTCATTGACCGCTATGAGCGCATCGATGCGGTGATGAAAATCATCGATAACGGCCCGGGTCAGCTCAATTATGCCGACACGGCGGCCCACCCCGGTCAACGCATCGACTACGAGGGTCATGTTGCCCTGCGTTACCGCGGCAATTCGACCTTTAATGACTCGCCCAAGAAGCCGTATTCGTTCCGCACGCTGGACGGTCCGCTGAAATATGCTTCCAAAAAGAAGGCCAAAATCCTGGGAATGGGCAAGGATGACAACTGGGCGCTGATGGCCCCCTATGCCGACAAGAGCATGATGCGTGACCTGCTCACCTATGAACTGATGCGTCCCTGGATGGAATTCACCCCGCGTGGCCGTTATTGCGAACTTTTCCTTGACGGCACCTATTATGGCGTGTATATCCTGTGCGAGGTGGTCTCCAAGGGCCGTCACCGCCTGGATTTGGCCCGCCCCGGCAAGAGCGGCGATGAACTGACGGGCGACTACCTGATGGAGGTGGATTGTAACGACGAGCCAACCTATACCTCGCATTATCACCCGGTGAACAAACAGGGTGTGCCCTACAAGGACCGGGTGATCCTGTTCCAGTACAAGTCGCCCGACCTGGATGACCTGAACGAGCGCCAGCTGGCCTATATCAACGGCCGCATCGACCAGATGGAGGCCGTATTGGCCTCGCCAGGCTACCGTGACCCGATGACGGGTTACCGCCGCTACATCGACGTGAACTCGTTCATCGACTACCAGCTGGCCACCGAGCTAGGCCACAATGTGGACGGCTACCGCCTGAGCGGCAAGTTCTACAAGCGCTGTGATGACGTGGACGGGCGGTTCAAGATGGCCATTTGGGACACGAACCTGGCCTATGGCAACTGCGACCGCTGCGAGGGTTGGCGCACCGACACGTGGGTCTATCAGAGCAACGATGTGCTGTATGGCGCGGGCGAGGTGTATCTGGTACCTTTCTGGTGGTATCGCCTGAACAGTGACGAGGACTACCGGGCCGCGTTGTGTGCCCGTTGGGCACAGATGCGTGGCGGCAACCTGAGCGAGGAGCGTGTGATGGCGACCATCGACTCGCTGGCCACGGTGCTGACGTGTCATGGCGCCGAGTCGCGCAACAGCCAGGCGTGGCCCCGCTGGGGACAACGGGTGTGGCCCAACTACTATATCGCCAAGGACTTCAACGACGAGGTGTCCTACATCAAGCGGTGGCTGCACGATCGCATTGCCTGGATGGACAAAGAATTAGATTACAGGCCACCACAATAAAAACCGAGGTTTAAATTTTGAAAGTAGCGGATTTTTGTGTTACTTTGCTAAAATTAAATAGGATAGAAAACCAAATAATATATAACAACTTAATAACCAACTTATTATGAAGAAATTACTACTTCTTTTGCTCTTACTGACCAATGTCACGGCATGGGCAGTGACCGATGGCGTGAACTATGAGCCAGTGAACGACATCAAAATCGTTAACCTGTGGATCCAGGACCGCGCTCACACCAATGACCTGTGGAGCAATCAGCCGTACTGCAACACGTATGCGCGCACGTCGGTGATGCACGACGGTTACATCTACATCACTCGCACCAATGCCAATACTGTCATTCAAGGTGCCGACACGATCTTGCAAAGCGTTGTCTATAAACTCGATGCAGCCACCGGCAACATGATCAAGGAACTGCCGTTGACGCTCGATGGCGCAATCTATGGCACTTCGACATTGAATGCCAACACCATCGGTGTGGACAACTTCGGACACTTGTACATTGCTCCCTATACCAGCGAGTTGGCAACCGAGTCAACCATCTACTTGCTGGACGGCGAGACAGGTGAGCTCACGCTGGTGGCAACCCTCGAAAAGGGTGATGTGCTGGCACGCTGCGACTACATGGACGTCATGGGTGACCTCACCCGTGAAGAGGCCGAGTGTAACATTATGACCGTGGGTACCAGCTCGGAGGTAATCTATCGCTGGCACGCCGACCAAGGTGGCGACTTTGAGGGCGGCTTTGAGGGCGACCCGTATCTGGCTATCCTGGACTTCTATCCCGAGACGGTGACGCAGTGGGGCTATGGTCCGGTGGTGAAGATGATCCTGGGCGAAGACGAGGAGACGCGCTATAGCGGCGAACTGTTCTATGTGGACGGTTTCACGACGTCGCCAATCCTGTATGACGTGACGGGTTCGATGGTGGACAACTTCGAGAACGTGGATCCCGACTTCTGGCCGATGGACGTGGGTGCCAACGGTGTGTGCGAGTTCACGCTCGAGGGTCGCAACTTCATCGTGTATGTAGTTGCACAGTACACAGGTGTTGACGCTACCACGCTGGTGAACAAGGCCTGCCAAGTTTACATCTGTGAGCTGGGCGAAGGAATGACGCTGGGTGGCATGCAGCGCTACTGGATGGTTCCTGATGAGCTGGGTGCCATGAGTGACGGCGGCACGCGTGTGCAGAGCATGAATGTGGAGTATGGTGTCGATGCCGAGGGCAACGAGGAGGTGACGCTGTTCATCTTCAAGTGCTATAACGGCATGGCCGTGTATAAGATCGGCACCAACGTGAGCGGTGGCGAGCAGCCGGGCATCAAGGGCGACGTGAACGGCGATGGCGAGGTGAACATTGCCGACGTGAATGCCATCATCGACATGATCCTGTCAGGCAGCATGGACGCCAAGGGTGACGTGAACGGCGACGGCGAGGTGAACATTGCCGACGTTAACGCCATTATCGACATCATCCTGAAGGGCTGACGCCCACCTATCAACAGTCATAGCCGCGGATTGCACGGAGTGTCCACCACATCCGCGCCAATCCGCGGCGTTTTTTCTAGTAGCAGCATAACCTATTAAAAATAACCAAATCGATATGAAAAAATCTTTACTTCTTCTATTGCTTGCTGTGATGGCCTCGGCTATCGGGGCGAAGGCTGTGACCGACGGCCAGACCTATGCCGAGGTGAACGGCATCAAGATTGTCAACCAGTGGATCTTTGACCGTGTACACAGCGGCACGGACTACACCAGTAATGCCATCTGCAACCAGCGTGCCCGCACGGCGACGATGGACCAGGGCATCATCTATGTTGCCCGCAGCGAGGAACTCGCCGTGATCATCGGCAGTGACACCATCTCGCAATCGGTGATTCACCGTTTCTCGGCTGTTGACGGCAGTCCGCTCGAGGATCTGCCCCTGACGCTCGACGGAGCGCCCTATGGCCGCTTCCTGGGTGTGGCCAGCATCGGCAAGGACAGTTTCCACCACATCTGGGTGGCGCCGATGACCAGCAACGTGCAGCAGTATGTTCCTGTCTATCTGGTGGATACCGAGACGGGCGAGCTCACGCTCGTTGTCGAACTCGACAAGGGCGATGCCCCGCAGCGCACCGACTATCTGGACGTTATCGGTGACCTCACCCTTGAGCAGGCAGAGTGCAACATCATGACGGTGTCGGGCTCCACGGCCGACCCGGGTTTCCCGACGCTTTACCGCATGCACGCCGACCAGGGCGGTGACTGGGAGGGCGGCTTTGATGGCGACCCCTACATGGATGTCATCAATTTCTACCCTGAGACCAAGACGGGCTTCTCGCTGGCTCCGGTCATCAAGATGATTGAAGGTCCCGACGAGGACTCGCGCTACAGCGGCGAGATGTTCTACATCGACTGCTTTGACACGGCACCGGTCATTTACGACTTCTCGGGCTCGGTGATTGACTCGTTCGAGGAAGTAGATCCTGAATTGTGGCCCAAGTCTGCTCCCAACGGATGTATCGAGTTCCACCTTGAGGGCAGGGATTTCCTCACCTATGTCATTGCCGACATGAATGGTGGCGGGTATGGCTGCCAGGCCAACATCTGCGAGTTGGGCGAGGGACAGTCGCTTGGCGGCATGACCAAGTACTGGCAGATTCCTGCCGACAGTCTGGGCAAGGTCAACGACAGCGGATTGCGCGTGCACTGCTTTGCCGTCGAATATGGCGTTGATGATGAGGGCTACGAGGAGGTGACGCTGTTCACGTTCAAGGCCTACAACGGCATGGCGGTTTATAAGATAGGTCGCAATGTAGATGCTGGAGAGCAGCCCCAGCCGGGCATCAAGGGCGACGTGAACGGCGATGGCGAGGTGAATATAGCCGATGTGAATGCCATCATCGACTGCATCCTCACGGGCACTATCAATCCACGGGGCGATGTGAACGGAGATACCGAAGTCAATATTGCCGACGTGAATGCGGTAATTGATATCATCCTGAACTCATGAAACGGCCATTTTTGCTGGTAGCCCTTGTGGCGCTGTTGATGGGGACAGTCACGGGTCAAGCCCGTGACCAGTGGACCATCGGAGACAAAAAATATGATGTGGACACGCTCATTTTCCCGCATTTGGCGGGTCCTGGCGTGACGGCCGCAAAATATGATATTCCGGAGCTGCCCCTCAAGGTGAGTGTCGTTGAGATGGACCTGACAAATCCCTACATCGTGATGGAAACCTGCTTGGGTGGAGAAAAGTCGGTCGCTTGTGAGACGCCCGTGAGCATGGCGTCGCGCAACAACCGGCCTGGACACGAGGTGGTGGGAGCCGTCAACGGTGACTTCTTCATGACCTCGCCTACCAACGAGGTGGGACTGCCCTTGAGCGGCCAGGTGCGCAACGACGAGCTGGTGTTGAGCAGCCACAACCGTGCCTGTCTGGTCCTGGACAATGACAACCGGCCCTATATCGATCGCTTGACGTTTACTGGAACGGTGACCAGCGGCGAGACGTCGTTTGCGCTCAATCTGGTGAACCGCATGCGTTACGCCTATGAGAACATCGCTACGAACCAGTCTTTCCTGTTCACCCGTAGCTATGGTCCTGTGACCTATGACGGTTCCAGCTCGGGCAAGATGGTGCTGCTTCGTCCTGCCGGTGCCCCGTTCCGCTGGAACGCCAATGGTGTGGAGCAGTGCATCATCGAGGACATCTTTGATGCAAAAGGATCGACGACGATTCCCGACGGCAAGGCCATTTTGTGGCTCAAGGGCACCTATGCCAACTATGCGCAATCCCTCAACGTGGGTGACGAGTTGAGTGTCTCTTTCAGACTCACGCTCAACAACGAGTCACAAGACATCAATATCCACCAGCTCATTGGCGGCAGCAACCACATCATCATGCAGAACGGCCAGTTCATGGAGGACTGGGCCGAGCGGCATCCGCGCACGGCCATCGGCTTCAATGCTGACAGTACGCGCCTGTATTTCGTCGTTGTCGACGGGCGTCACCTCACCTCGACGGGCGTTACGCTCAGGGAGATGAAAGGCATCTTTGACGCTTTGGGAGCGGTGAATGCCGTGAATCTGGATGGCGGCGGCTCATCGTGCATTCTGGTCAATGACGAGGTGCTGAACCATCCCAGCGACGGCCCCGTGCGTGCCGTGGGCAACGGCTGCCTGTTTGTTTCGACGGCACCTGTCGACGACGAGATAGGCATCATCAACTTTGAGCCGCGGTGTTATAATCTGTCGATTTCGGCGACCACGTCGTTTGGCGTGTGGGGCTATAACCAGTATGGCGTCCTCAAGACGCGCGACCTGCAAGGCTGCACCTTCACGTGCGACCCCCAGGTGGGTTACTTCGACAACGAGGGCTTCTTCCATGCTGTTTCAACACCGGCCTCGGGCAACCTGTATGCCCACTATAACGGCATTACTGCCACCCAGCCCGTCACCATCATGGAGGCGCAGTGGCAGCTGGTGAGCGACAGTGTGGTCATCGACCAATACCATTCCTACAGCATCAACATCAACGGCGTGAGCGGCTACGGACTGGACAAGGTGGACCCTAGTGTGGTGGCGTGGAGCTCGATGGATGAGAGTATCTGCGCCGTCGATGATCAAGGTGTCATCACTGCTGTGGCCGACGGGCAGACCTTTGTCGGCTCCAGCCATCCCTTGCTGGCCGACTCGCTGCTGGTGAGCGTTGAGAATCCCAAGCACCGGGTAACCACCATCGAGAACGCTCCCATCGACCCGAATACCTGGACGGTGACCCAGAGCGGGGGCAAGAACCAGGTGGTTACAGCGCTCGGCAACGGCCTTCAGATAGATTTCACCGGGGCATCGTCGCGCAATCCCTACATCAAGATTGCCAAGGCGGTGCGTCTGTGGGGCTTGCCCGACACCCTGCGGTTGCGCATGGAACCGGGCGAAATGCAACTCAAAACGGTGAAAGTCCTGCTTGAAAACGCCTGTGGCGAGCGTGTCACGGTGGAGTATCCAGTCGAGGTGTCCCCACAGGGCCGCATCGATCTCGATGTCCCCGTGACCGACGTGTGTGACGCGGCCGATTTGGGCAATTTCCCGCTGCATCTGGTGTATTATTACATCACCTACAATGCCGTCACCACGGGTGAACCCTACAGCCTCAAGATTCCTGGCATGGAACTCGTCTATGCCGCCATGCCCCAGACTGAGCCCATACCGGGTGACGTGAACGGTGACGGTGAAGTGAACATTGCCGACGTCAACGCCATCATCGACATGATCTTAACAGGTAACACGCAGCCCAATGGTGATGTGAATGGTGATGGCGAAGTGAACATCGCCGATGTTAATGCTGTAATAGATATCATCCTGAATTGAACATGAAAAGTTCTCGTTTATTGTTAGCTCTGCTTGTTGCGGTCACGCTGGGCACATCCTCGGTCAGCGCACGCAACCAGTGGGTTATCCGTGACCAGGCCTATGACGTGGACACACTCATTTTCCCGCATCTTGTGGGACCGGGCGTGACTTCGGCTAAGTTTGACATCCCCGCTTTACCGCTCAAGGTGTGTGTGACCGAGATCGACATGACCAATCCCTACATCGTGATGGAAACCTGTATGGGCTCCGGCAATTCATGGGGCGTTGAGACTCCTGTCCACATGGCAACACGCAACACAAGCCCAGGTCATGAGGTGGTAGCGGCGTTTAATGGGGATTTCTTCATGACATCGCCGATTTATGAGATAGGTATCCCGTTGAGTGGACAGGTCACTAATGGCGAAATGTTGGAAAGTACCCACAATTGCGTCTGCTTTGTGATGGACGAAAATCAGCATCCTTATTTTGACCGGTTGAAGTTCACGGGCCAGATCACTTGTGGCGATGACGTCTTTTCCCTCAATCTGGTGAACCGTTTGCGTTATTACAATGAGGCAATTGCTGATAATCAGTCTGTTCTGTTCACTAATGCTTTTGGCCCCACGACCTATTATGGCTCAACATCGGGCAAGATGGTGCAGTTGCGACCTGCCGAAGGAGTGTTTCAATGGAAACCCAATGGTGTGGAGCAATGCGTGGTGGATTCGGTTTTCGATGCCAAGGGCTTGAAGTCGATACCTGACGGCAAGGCCATTCTGTGGCTCAAGGGCTCATACGCCGACCATGCCGCCACTATGAATCCAGGCGATGAACTTTCAGTCAGTTTCACCCTCACGTTCAAAAATATACAGGGCGATGTGGAGATTCATCAACTCATCGGCGGCAGTGGCGACATCATCATGCAGAATGGCGAATTCGTGGACGACTGGAATGAGCTGCACCCCCGTACGGCGGTCGGTTTTAATGCCGATACCACGCGCCTCTACTTCGTTGTGGTGGATGGACGCCAGGATATCTCGATAGGTGCCACGCTCAAGGATATGATGGGCATTTTCGTTGCCCTTGGCGCGGCCAACGCCATGAATCTGGATGGGGGCGGCTCATCCTGCATGGTGGTTAACGATGAGGTCATCAACAGCCCTAGTGACGGCCAGGTGCGTCCAGTGGCCAATGGATGTTTGCTGATATCCACTGCTCCCGTCGACGATCAGATCAGCATCATCGGTTTTGAGCCGGGTTGCTACAGTCTTCCATCATCAACTGCAATGTCATTCGGGGTGTGGGGGTATAACCAGTATGGTGTCCTCAAGACTAAGGGTTTGTCGGGGTGTGTATTCTCCTGTGACCCCCAGTTGGGATCATTTGACGATGACGGCACGTTCCATTCGGCATCCGAAGCCGCGTCGGGCAATCTGTATGTGGCTTACAATGGCATTACGGCCACTCAACATGCTACCATTTTCAAGTTGCCGCTGAAGGGCGACGTGAACGGCGACGACGAGGTCAATATTTTTGATGTCACAGACCTCATCGACATCATTTTGGGTGGCCTGCCCAGCAACTCAGCCGCAGATGTCAACAGTGACGGAAAAGTCAACATCGGTGATGTCACTGCTGTTATCGATATCATTCTGAATAAATAACTGATGAGACGAGAGGATTTTATGGTTGAGGTGTGCGCCAATGGGGTAGAGTCCTGCATTGCCGCACAAGAGGGAGGCGCTGACCGCGTGGAGTTGTGCGCGGGCATCCCCGAAGGCGGCACTACGCCCAGTTATGGCGAAATCAAGGTGGCACGCCGGGTGCTGACAACGATGCGTCTACATGTGATTATCCGCCCTCGTGGAGGCGATTTCCTATACTCCAACCTGGAGGTGGAGCGCATGGCGGCCGACATCGCGGTGTGCCGCGAGCTGGGCGTGGACGGTGTGGTGTTCGGTTGCCTGAATGCCGACGGTACCGTTGACGTTGAGAAGAATCGTTACCTGATGGAGTGCAGCAAGGGGATGAGCGTGACCTGCCACCGGGCCTTTGACCGCGTGGCCGACCCCGAGCAGGCGCTGGAAACGATCATCGACCTGGGTTTTGACCGCATTCTCACCTCTGGCCAGCAGCCCAAAGCCATACAGGGCGCCGAACTGTTGGCCCGTCTCAACCGCCAGGCCGCGGGACGCATCATCCTCATGGCCGGCAGCGGCGTTACCGAGCAGAATATCCGTGAGTTGCATGAGGTGACAGGACTGCACGAATTTCATTTCTCAGGCCGCCAGCCGCAGCCCAGCGCCATGCAGTATGTCAATCCCAACCTGTACATGGGCCGTCCCGGTGCCAATGAGGCCGCTCTCGACTACACCACTGCACGTCGCGTCAAGGATACCATTGCCCAACTGCTGGATTGAAGTCGGCAACACCGGCATTTTGTGCTGCAGATGAAAAAAGATGGTGAATCTTGCTCCGAATGGGGCAAGATTCATTACTTTTGCAGATTATTAACCAAATCATGTGATTTTTCTACAAATCTGTATATGAAACGACTCTTCCTGATCTCATGCTTCATGCTGGCTGCCGTTTGCAGTCTGCTGGCAGGCCCGGTAAGCGAGGCCGATGCCCGTCGCGTGGCCAATAAGTTTTTTGCGCAGAAATCTGCCCGCTTCACGGCACCATCCGTCTCCTCCCCAGCGCGTCTGGCCTATACGGCCGAGCTCGGACGCTTTTACGTCTTTGACCGCGGTGCGCAGGGCGGTTTTGTGGTCGTCGCTGGCGATGACCGTATACCCCAGGTACTGGGCTATGGCGCCAAGGGCGATTTCTCGGCCCCCAGTCTTCCCCCTGCTGTGCAGTACTGGATGGACGAAATGAGCCGTCAGATCGCTTACCTGCAAGCCCACCCTGGCGTTGCTACCGCCCATAAGCCTGCCCCGCATGTGGCCATTGTAGGGCCGCTGTTGACGAGCCAGTGGGATCAAGGCGCCCCCTATAACAACTACTGCCCCGAATACACCCTGCCCAGCGGCGGCACCAGCCGCGCCGTGACAGGATGTGTGGCAACGGCCATGGCCCAGGTGATGAACTACCACCAGTGGCCTCCCGTGGGCAATGGCAGCCATTCCTACTACTGCAATGTGAACGGCTCGACCGGCGTCGAGCTCTTTGCCGACTTCAGCCAGTCGACCTACAGGTGGGACCTGATGCTCGACCGCTATGACGCCGCCAGCAGTGAGGAGAATTGTGATGCCGTGGCCCAGCTGATGTCGGACCTGGGCATCTCGGTGGACATGGGGTATGGAAGCAGCAGCGGTGCGTCCGAAGAGGTCGCTCTGGCATCGCTGAAGCGCTACTTTGATTATAACGACAAGAGCTATCTGATGAACCGCGACTTTTACAGTGCCGATGAATGGGATAAGATTCTTGTTGACGAGCTGCTTGCACATCGCCCGATCCTGTATTGCGGCTACTCACACGATGGCGGCCATGCCTTTGTAATCGACGGCTTTGATGCCGATGGCTATTACAGCCTGAACTGGGGTTGGGGCGGCAACTATGACGGCTATTTCCTGGTGTCGGCCCTCAATCCTGGCAGCAGTGATTTCAAGTTCGGGCAGGACGGCATGTTCGGCCTTGTCCCCTCGCATGATGCCGACAAGGTTGAAGACGTGCTGTACGCGCGCAGCCGCTTGACCCCCATGACCGCATCGGCGCCATTGGGCCATGGGATTACCATCAATATCGAGGATTTTGTGGCTCAAGGCAACATGACGACGAGGTCCAGCACTGTTGGTGACGAAATGGAGTATTATTACGATATGCCCATGTCGTTGTGCGTGATCGACAGCAGCGGTGTTGAACGTCAGAGCACCAAGTCTACCCATGCGCAGCCTATGTGCGGCGGTTGGTCCACTTCAGGCTGGTCAATGAGTATGGCCTTGCGGAGTTCGCTTGAGGATGGCGAGTACAAGATCAAATTGTTCTACTCGCTTGACGGCGGTGTGACCTATGACCAGGAGGTGCGCCATCACAGCGGTAAAGAACTCTATGTCAAGATGACCGTGCGCAACGACACGGCTTATCTGTCAGATTGCTTCTTGTCAGACTTTTATACCGTGAATGCATTGGTTCTGCCGTCAGGCAGCATCCACATCAACCAGTCCTTCACCGTTGATGCGGAACTGAATTACCGCACATGGTGGTCGTCGCGTCCAGGCCCTGTAGGCAATGTTTATCTTGCCCTGCTCAAGGATGACAACCAGGAGGTGGCTACCAGTGAACTGTGTGAGGTGCAGCTCGACGGCAACACGTCAAACACCTACCAGATGCATCTGACCGCCCCTGCCGAGTGGGGACTCTATAAACTGGTGCTGAATGACGAAGGAGGAATACACATGGCGAGAACCGTCAACGGATGGTCGATGGAGACCTTTGTAGCTATAGAATCCTTCTTTGTGCTGCCCGTCTGTGATGAACTGGTCGAGGATTTCGAGACCATGACGGCAAACAACAGCACGACCGACAGGAATGTGCAGGGACAGTTCACCACATGGAGCTTTAACAAGAGCGGCGTGCGTGCACCGGGCGAGGACTTGTGCTTCGGCAACAACGCTGTCATGATGAAAAAGCCCAGCTCGATCCAGACCACTCAGCCCCTCAATCACAACTTCTTCCTGGCTCAGGCCACTTTCTTCAACCCGACCTCCACTCTGTCAAAATACAAGATGGAGTATTCGCTGGATGGTGGGGCCACATGGCAGTTGGCCACAACTATCGACGGCCTGGATGCCGTGGAGGTTGACAAGAAGAGCCAGGCGCTGGCCACATGGAGTCTTCACGTTACAGCAGCCCAGCCCGCGCTGTTCCGCATCGCCATGATTGCCGGCGGTTCAGGAGCGACCTATGTCGATAACATCGCGCTGTACTATACCGACCTGGTTGGTGACGTGAACGGGGACGGCGAGGTAAATATTGCTGATGTCAACGCCATTATCGATGTCATACTGAACGATATCGACAATGGTGCTGCCGACGTGAACGGTGACGGCGAGGTCAACATAGCCGATGTCAACGTCGTCATCGACATCATCCTGAACAGTTGATGGTAGAGTATTGATCCTCAATTTGCCAGACCTGTAGAGACGCAAAATCTTGCGTCTCGGGATAGCAGATTTGAAGACAACTTATGATACGGTTAGAGACGCAAGATCTTGCGTCTCTACTTTTTTATGATAACATATTTGGGGTTAACTCTCGAGGCGGGAGAGGGCGGTGTTGACGGCGTCGTCGGGGGTGACCCAGGTGATGTCGGGGTCGCGGCGGTACCAGGTGAGCTGCTTCTTGGCATAGACGCGGGTGTTTTTCTTCATGCGCTCGATGGCGGTCTTGCGGTCCATTGTGCTGTCAAACAGGGCGAACATCTCCTTCATTCCCACCGTGTTGAGTGAGTTGAGGTGCCGCAGGTGATAGACCGAACGGGCCTCCTGTTCCAGCCCCATTTCAATCATGCGGTCCACACGGCGGTTGATGCGGTCGAACAGTCGTTCGCGCTCGATGTTCAGGGCCAGTTTGATGATGTTGAAGTCGCGCTGCTTGGCTGTACCAGTGCGCAGGGTGGAGTAGGGAACGCCCGCCTGGCGGCAGATTTCCACGCCGTGGCACACGCGGCTTGTGTTTTTGCGGTCGATGGTAGCAGCATATTTCGGGTCGAGCCGCTCCAGCTCCTCGACCAAGCTTTCCAGCCCCTCGCAGGCCAGTTTTTCCTTGACGGCGGTGCGCACCTCGGGACTGATGTCGGGCAAGTTGTCGATGCCGCGGCACACGGCGTCGACATAGAGCATCGAGCCGCCGCACATCACGGCATAGTCGCCCTGTTGCCACAACGACGGCAACAAATCCAGCACGTCACTCTCGAATTGTGCGGCGCTGTAGCTTTCCTCCAAGTCCTTGAAGGCGACAAAATGATGCTTGACCGCTGCCAGTTCCTCGGGAGTGGGGGCTGCGGTGCAGATGGGGATGCCGCGATAGATTTGGCGGGAGTCGGCGTTGATAATGTCACAATGCAGGCGCTGTGCCAGCTCAATGGCTGCCGCAGTCTTACCCACTCCGGTTGGGCCGGTAATGACAATCAACGTTTTGGTCATTCTTCTTTCTTGTCCTCGTTGCGGTATTCGCTCAAGAGCGACGACGTGAGGGCCACTGGCGCCTTCTTGTTCTGCACTTCCTTCTTCTTGGTCTTGTGCAACGGGTTAGGCTGATGCAGCACATACTCGCAGTAATAGGAAATGATCAGCGTTGTCAGCGGCAGGCCGATGATAAGTCCGATAAAGCCAAGCACATAGACCCACAGCGACAATGACAGGAAGATGATGGCGGGATTCAGGCCCATCTGGTTCTTCATGATTGTGGGGATGAGCACCATGTCCTGGATCACCTGGCAGATGATGTAGGCAGCAATAACCCAAGCGAACATCACCCAGAAACTGGCTCCCGTTGCCGCTGTAGCCACCAGGCACAGGAAGGCGGCGATGGGGATGGAGATGAGCTGCAGATAGGGTACCATGTTGAGCAAGCCCACAAACATACCGAAGGCGATGGCCATGGGCAACCCGATGATATAAAACTCGATGGCAAAGATCACGCCCACAAAGAACGACACGGCAGCCTGCCCGCGGAAGTAGCGGCTCATCGTCTCGGCCACGTCGTCAAAGATGCGCAATGCCATGCGACGGTATTTGCTGGGGATTGCCGCCTTGAATGCATGGGACAATTTGTTGAAATCTAGCAGAATGAAGAACATGTACAACAGCACGATGAACCATGACAGGATGTTGAAAATCACGCTCATGGTGCCGCCAACAACCGACCATGCGCCCGATGCCGCCTTGTTGATGATTTCCATCCACTGCTGCTTGCTGAACATCTCGTTGATCTTTTCCAAGTCGATGTAGCGCTGGATGAACTCGTTGATTTCGGCCGGGACGTAAGGGATGCGCAGCGATGATTTGGCATAGGCCGCCAGCTGCTTGGACATTTCCCCGAATTCGTCGATCAGGTAGGGGATGATGAGCCAGCACAGGCCTGTAATGACCGCGATGACGATGACAAGTGCCAGTACTACGGCGATGGCGCGTGCCTTGATGTGAGCTTTCTTTTGCAGCCATTCGACCAGCGGCTCGATGAGATAGGCCAGGATGAAGCCCACAACAAACGGCATGAGCACGGGGCTCAAGTAGTTGACGAGCCACACGCCGACGCCCACACTGATGAGCGTGAGCACCATTCTCACCACGCGGTCAAAGTCATATTTCTTTTGAACTGTCTGTGACATGTTTTGTTCTTAGTTTTTGTTCTTAGTTTTTACTTGGCCTCCGCCCAACTCCCAACTTCTAACTCCTAACTTTTAAAAAGCCACATCCACCTCGACGGGGCAGTGGTCGCTGCCATAGATGTCGGTATGGATTTTGGCATCGGTCAGTTGTGCTTGCAGGCGGTTGCTCACCAGGAAGTAGTCGATGCGCCACCCTGCGTTCTTCTCTCGGGCCTTGAAACGGTAGCTCCACCACGAATAGACGTCGGTCACGTCGGGATTGAAGAAGCGCCACGTGTCGGTGAATCCTGCGTTGAGCAGTGTGGTCATCTTTTCACGTTCTTCGTCGGTGAAACCGGCATTCTTGCGGTTGGTTTTGGGATTCTTCAGGTCTATCTCCTGGTGTGCCACATTCAGGTCACCGCACACGATGACGGGTTTCTTCTCGTCCAGCGTGTGCAGGTAATTGCGGAAGGCATCCTCCCACGTCATGCGGTAATCCAGGCGACGCAATCCGTCCTGGCTGTTGGGCGTGTAGCAGGTCACCAGATAAAAGTCGGGCATCTCCAGGGTGATGACGCGTCCCTCGTGGTCGTGATCGTCGATGCCCATGCCGTAGGTCACACTCAGGGGCTCATGGCGGCTGTAGATGGCTGTGCCAGAATAGCCTTTCTTGTCGGCGTAGTTCCAGTAGGAACGGTAGCCGTCAAATTCCAAATCGAGTTGTCCTGCCTGCATTTTGGTCTCCTGTAGGCAGAAGAAGTCAGCGTCCAGCTGCTTGAAGATGTCGCTGAAGCCCTTGCCTGCCACGGCTCTCAAGCCGTTCACGTTCCACGAGATGAATTTCATTGCGATGATGTATATTTAAGTTCTGAATTGTCGATTTACGGGGTCATACGATATGCCTGCGCGCCCCAATTCGTTCAACAGTGCAATCATGTTGATGTTTGCGCTGATGCACAAGGTCTTCAAGTCCATGTTGTTAGCCTTGAGCAGCATGTTCACATACTGTGACTTCATATAGGGATCTTGCGGCAGATTCATGACGATTGGGGACATTGTTGATTGATCAGGTTGCAAATATAGTGCAAAAACGGGTCAAATTGCCACAATGCTTGATAAAAATCAGTAATTTTGCCGTGATGATGAGCAAATTTCATCGGTTTGAGGGCGACGTGGCAGCAGTGGAGTTGCCGCAGCAGTTCACATGCCCGTTCTGCTATGAGCCACACCCGCTGGCGCTTATGGCGGTCGGGCAAGTGCAGCATTATGTCGTTTCAAGGACCGATTGGGCCGATGAAATGGGCGCCGGAAAGATGCTGGGCGTGCTCGTGGCGAAAGATCATCAGGGTCAGTTGGGCTTTTTGGCGGCTTTCTCGGGCAACTTGGCTGGGCGTGTGCTCCACGACTATTTTGTGCCGCCTGTTTATGATCTGCTGGACCCGCAGGGCGAGTTCAAGCGGGGTGAGGCGCAGATTACTGCCATCAACCACGAGGTGGAGCGCTTGGAGCAGTCGCCCGAATTGCTGACTCTGCAGCAGCGCGAGACAGCCATGAGGCAGAAAATTTCCGATGAAATCGAGGATTTTAAGGCCTTGATGGCTCGCCACAAACAGGAACGTGATCAGCGCCGTGTTGCCGGTAACTTGACGGCAAGCGAGCTGGAAGAACTGTTGAATCAGAGCCGTTTTGAGAAAGCCGAACTTAAACGCATGCGACAGCGCTTGGATGGCCAGCTGCAGGAAATTCTCGATGAAAAGGACACTTTTTATCGTCACATCACCGACTTGAAGGCACGCCGCAAGGCGATGAGCGAGGCCTTGCAGGAGCGGATTTTCCGCCTTTTCATCGTGAAAAACGCCCGTGGTGAGGCGCGTGACCTGGTGGAGGTGTTCAAGCCGTTGGGCACATTGCCGCCCTCAGGGGCTGGAGAGTGCTGCGCGCCGCGCCTGCTCAATTATGCCTTCAACAGCGGGTTGATGCCCGTGTGCATGGCCGAATTCTGGTGGGGCTCTTCACCGGTTGGAGAAGTGCGACACCATGGCCATTTCTATCCAGCATGCCGCAGCAAGTGCAAACCCATCCTTGATTTCATGCTTCAAGGGCTTGACGTTGAGGATAATCGGCTTGAAATGCCCACAGAGCAGGATACGCCGCTGGAGGTCGTTTATGATGACCGGTGGCTCACGGTGCTGAACAAGCCGTCGGGCATGCTTACCGTCCCGGGCAAGGCGTTGGAGGATAGCCTGCTGAGCCGTTATAAGGAGGCTTTTCCTGAGGCACATGGGCCTGTCGTGGTACATCGCCTGGACCAGGAAACGTCAGGACTGGTCGTTTTTGCCAAGGATAAGGCCACCCATAAGGCATTGCAGCAACAATTTGAAAACCACACGATTAAGAAACGCTATATCGCATTACTGGACGGGCAGGTGACACAAGACGAGGGAATCATCGACCTGCCGTTGTTGCCCGATGTGGACGACAGACCCCGCCAGCGCGTGGACCATGCGCTGGGTAAGCCAGCTGTGACCCGTTACCGTGTGCTCGAACGCATGGACGCATGGACGCGCATCGCTATGGAGCCTCTCACCGGCCGCACTCATCAGTTGCGTGTCCATTGCTCGCATCCCCAGGGCCTGAATTGCCCCATTGTGGGCGACCGCCTGTATGGAACCGCTTCCACACGGTTGATGCTCCATGCCCAGTCGATTACTTTTTCCCATCCCGTATCAGGACAGAGCATGACTCTGGAATGCGACTCGCCGTTCTAACTGTTTGATGCAGAATTGAAAATATTTACATTTTTTTTGAATTCTACGAGTATTTAGTCAAAAAGACTGAAACAATGCTAATTGTTTGCAAAATCAAACAGAATGATTTTGTTGTTTGCGTTTGTAACTCTATATTTGCGCCATAAATTACTGCCGAAGAGGCTTATTTTCATCAATTAAGATAAAGTAAAATGCCTATGCACAGACAATTACGCTTTGGCTTGTTGACATTGGTGACTTTGATGGCCGTGTTGCCCATGGCAGCGCAGGTTCGTCATGTCACTACCGTCAATCCGCAGTCCAAGCAGTCTTATATGGAGGTCTATGAGTTTGATTACGTGGACGTCCAACCCCAGTTCCCCGGGGGTGAGCGAGGCTTGATCAACTTTATCAACAAAACCCGCGAGTATCCCTATTACGCCTATAAGAAACGCATCCAGGGCCGTGTCCTGTGCAGTTTCATCGTTGGTACCGACGGTCGCGTGAGCGACGTCCGTGTCATTCGTGGCGCGGGTGACGAGAGCCTTAACCGTGAGGCAATCCGCGTTATTGGCGCGATGCCCAAGTGGAGCGTGGGCAAGGTGGGCAAGCAGGCTGTCCCCGTCAGGGTTGTGCTGCCCATCAACTTCAGGCTGTAAAAATACATTTCTGCAAGTCGATGCTTGCATGAATCTACCGAATAATGACCGCCAGACATCTGGCGGTTTTTGTTTTCGTTTTGCTCCAGATTTCGTTTGATGCGTTACATTTTGCTGGCTTTTGTTGCATAATTGTGAAAAAAGTGTTTATTTTGCATCGCGCTTCACTACCGATTGCGGTGGGTGGGGTCATTTTTTTGCCCATTAACATTTACAGTAATTATATTATCAACTAAAATTTTTTATCGTTTTATGAAGAGAATACTGCTCATCGTCACCTTGTTGGTGGCAGCCATGCAGATCAGCGCAGCCAATGTGGATCTGACCATGGCCAAGTTGACGGCCCAGCGTTTCATGCAGAGCCCGGCGGGGATGCGTTTCAACGGTGTCCCGGCAACGGATGTCAAACTGTTGCATGCCGAAGCCAATTCCAGCCGTGCTGACCTGACAGCATATTACATTTTCAATAGCAATCGTGGCTTTATCATCGTCTCTGGTGACGACCGTGCCCATCAGATTCTGGCCTATGGCGACCGTCCCTTGGACATGGCGCGCATGCCCGAGAACATGAAATTCTGGCTGAGTACCTACAAGACCCAGATCGAATATCTCCAGGCACATCCCGGCCTGGTCGTTGACCAGCCGAAGTTCAAGCAGCGCCTCACGACGCCTACCATCGCTCCGATGCTCACCGCCGAGTGGGACCAGGATGCCCCCTATTACAACCACTGCCCGAAGTACAACGGCACGTTCTGCCTGACGGGTTGCCCTGCCACCTCGCTGTCGATGGTATTCTACTACTGGAAATATCCCACCGACCCGACGCCTCCTGTCGAGGGTTACACTAACGAGAGCTACGGCTTCCAGGTCGAGCCCCTGCCCTCCATCACCTTTGACTGGGACAATATGCTGGACAGGTACACCGGCACCTACACCACTGCACAGGCCGATGCCGTTGCATGGCTGATGCGCTATGTGGGACAGGAGGAACACATGGACTATTCTCCCGATGGAAGCGGTGCCATGGGTGATGACATCCTGCGTGCCGTCAAGTTCTTTGGCTACGACGAGGAGACCGCACGACTCGCTTTCAAGACCCGTACCGACGATTATGGTACCGATACGGCAGTTTATTATAATGATGACGAGTGGGCCGAATTGCTGCAAAGTGAGCTGGCTGAGGGCCGTCCCGTCGTGTATTGCGGCTATGACCACTCCTATTGGGGATGGAGCGGCCACGCCTTTAATGTTGACGGTTACACCGCCGGCACCGACACTTACCATGTGAATTGGGGCTGGAGCGGAGACGGCAACGGCGACTTTGTGCTGAACGCGTTCTCCAGCGGCGGCTACACGTTCAACATCGAGCAGCAGATGATTATGGGTATCCAGCCTCCCGTCCAGGGTCCCGGCATCAAGGTCTACCCGTCGAGAATGGACATGGAGGCCTATGTTGAAAAGAGTGCTACGGCCACCTTTACCGTCAAGGGACAGGAACTCACGAGTGCCATCATCCTGGCGCTCAACGACGAGAGCGGCTTCTTCTCGATGGATGCCCGCAGCGTGAGCGTCGGCGAGCAGGAGACGGGCAAGGTCATCACCGTGACCTATGCTCCCCAGGCCAGCGGCAACCACACCGCCACCATCACCTTGAGCAACCCCGGTGCCGAGAATAAAACAATCACCATCAATGGCGTAGCCACACTGGAAACCCATGTTCCCGAGTTGCTGCCTGCCGACGAGTCTTACATCAACCTGACGCAATTCCGTGCCGACTGGACGGATGAGACCGCCGACAAATATGTGGACGACTACACCCTCGAGGTGAGCACCAGGCCTGCCGTACAGTTGCTCGACTCGATTGACGGCAGCATCTATACCAGTGGCTACGAGAGCATAACGCTCACCGAACCATGGAGTGGCAATGGTACCAAGGTGGGCAATGGCGCCATCTACTTCAGCAATTATTCCAACGACGGCTATATCTCCTTCACGGTTCCGTCAGGTTACAACAATGATGTGTTCACCATGCAGATTACAACTGTAGACAGCTATTATGGTAGTGGCAATCTCACAGTAGGTTCCGACCAGACGGCGCCTGTCGGCCATCAGTTCTCTACAGGTGAAACCTATACCTGGCTGGTAACTGCCAGCGAGGGTGAAAAGATCACCATCACCTCGACCGACAGCTACTTCTCGCCCGACATGAGCATGATCAAGGTCTATGCCGGTAATGTGAACGACTTGAATACCCTGAGGGCCGTTGCCGAGGAGGGCGATCCCGACTATCGCCTCGTTACAGGCATCGCCGATAAGCATTATCTGGTCAAGAACCTGACCGAAGGCGGCACCTTCTTCTACAGGGTGAAGGCCCACTACACCGACGACACCTGGAGCGCATGGAGCAAGGCCAAGACCGTGACTTTGTTTGACAACGGCCACACCTATCAGTTGGGTGACGTGGACCATGACGGCAACGTAACGATTACTGATGTCACCGTTTTGATTGACTACCTGTTGGGTAGCCAGGAAGATGCTTGTCTTATCTGCGCAGATGTCGATCTTGACGGCAAAGTAACGATTACTGATGTCACCGAATTGATTGATATGCTCTTAGGCGGCAACTGATAAAAGACTGTCTAAAAATGTGAAATACTATGTTGGGGTCCATCTAGCATGGATCCCGACTTTTTGTTGGTGGATATGCGGCCCGGTTTTCAAAAAAGAATTATCTTTGCATCTTTAGGCGCGGACCGGATTAATGAATGTAAAACGGAGATATATCATTCTTTTAACATCAATACTTTACCTAGTGGCGATGGCAACTCACGTGCCCTACAGTGTGGACCAGTACAATCGCTGGACTAAACTGAGCACCTCCGAGCTGATGCATCGTGGGCAGCATTTTTTACAGGATCTGTGTCAAGTCGATAGTGCGCTTGTGTGTTACACCATTGTGTCAAACCGGGTCACTGATAAGAGTCTGAACCGCGACTCGGTGTATCTCGTGGCACGCGCCTTCAATAATCTGGGCTATATTTATGGCGCTTACTATTTCGACTATGAGAAGGCGTATGAGAGTTTGAACCGTTCGCTTGAAATCTCTGAACAATATGGCTTTGAGGTCAATAAAGCCTATGCCTACATGAACTTGGCCTCATTGATGGATAGCCGTGATGAACTCTTTGGTGAGGAAACGCTCTCGAATGAAGCTCTTGACAACACAAAGCTCGCTTTTGATCAAGCCGTTAAGGTCAAGGAATGGAACGTGGCCGTGACGAGTGTCTATAACATGTTGACCATGGTGGATAGCAAGTCTGGAATTCGGCCGATTAAGCCCGAATTGGACCGTTTTAAGAAGTTGCCTCTTGACCAGAGCGTGGAGATGTGGCAGTGCACCCTCATGTTTTGCCAAGGCGTGGAGGCTTTTCTGGCAGGGCAATATTCCCAAGCATTGGCTTTCTACAAGCAGATGGCGCTACAGGCCGAGAGCCTGACAACTAACCGCCAGCAGTGCATCATTAGGGCTCGTATGCAGCAGGCTGAAGTGCTGGCCGCCTTGCACCGCTATGCCGAAGCCTTAGCGTGTCTCGAGCAGAATGTGGCCGATGCACAAAGTCAGGGTTTGGATACCGACCTGATCAACACCTATCAAGAAATGATCCGAGTCTATGAGGCAATGGGTAATAAGCAGAAAGCCAATGAGTTTGAATATATTTACCTCAAGACGCGTGACAAGTTTATCCACAAGAGCCACGCCGAGAGGTTAGAAAAATCGCGCTTCCTGGATGAGATGCGTCGTGTCAATGAGCAAGTCGCGCAGATTCAAGCCAAACATGAACGTGCCCATCAGTTGCTGCTCATGATGAGCCTGATAGCCGTCATCATCCTCATTGCCCTGGTATTGCTTGTTCGCAGCAATATCAAGCAACGCAACTACATCAGGCACCTTTATGAGAAAAATGTTCAATTGCTTGATGTCAAAGTCGCCGATACTGTGCCGGCAGCGCAACCAGAAGGCGAGCAGGAGGAAAGCGCACCCAAGTATCAAGGCCTGCTTGACCAGGAGAGCAAGGACCGTCTCTTTAACCAGATTAAACGGGTGATGGATGACATGAGCATCATCTGCAAGCCCGACTTCTCTCTACAGCAGTTGGCCGACCAAGTGGGCAGCAATTATAAGTACGTCTCCCAAGTGCTCAACGAGTGCTACGGCAAGAGTTTCAAGCAGGTGCTCAACGAGCAGCGGGTGCGAGAGGCGTGCCGCATGTTTAACGATACCGAGCTGTATGGTAACTTGACCATTGAGGCCATCGCTGCAAATCTGGGTTTCAATTCCCGCAGCAATTTCACGGTAACATTCAAGCGTATCACTGGCATATCGCCATCTGATTTCATGAAGATGGCTAAGGAAAAATAAGCAGATGACAGAGGGCTTGATTCACTGAAAGAAGCCCATCAATACACAGTTTTTGGTTCTGTTTCACGGAAACAGAACACAGGCGCAGGCTATTTCTTTGCATAAGGGAATGGCCTTAACTATTTTTGCCGAAGAATTCATCAACTGGTGAAAACGCTTTGAAACCATTTTCTAACCAAAATCATTTAATTATTATGAACAAGTTACTCTTTTTATTGGCCGCAATGGCTGTTGTGCTCCCAGTGTCGGCAGGAGGACAGTTTAAGTCGCATGGTTCACAGGCTGACTACCGCCCTCTCTCTCCTGATGAGATAACCATGAATGGAAACAGTTTAAACATGATCACCGATGCTTCTGATGAAATCCCCGTTGTCATCAGCGAGGTCCCCGAGGGAACCCTTTTGACCTATTACCGTACTGGCGGTTACATCTACCACAAGTTCATGGAAACAGGTATCACCGAGTTTGAAGATGTCATGAACGTCGTGTTCGCCGAGGATGGAAAGGTTTACATCCAAAATCCCATTGCCACGCTCACCAATGGCAATTGGGTAGAGGGTACTTATGACCAGGAGAGTGGTATCATCAGCGTCCCCACTGGCCAATGCGTTTCGTGGATGGCCAATTACGGCTATGGCGGTCTGCTGGTGTGGGGCCACACCTGGTTTGAGCAGATCGGGTGGGACGACTACGACGAGCCTGTCTATTGGCTCTATGGTGCCTACGACCCTGATGTGACCGAAATCCGCTACAAGGTCGAGGGCAATACCATCACGCTGCTCGATGGCCAGGGCGATGTGTGGGCTCCCTATCCCGAGTGGGGCAACACGACTGGCCCGTGTTTAATCTACACCGACGATCACGAGTGGGCCAATGTGCTGCAGTTCAACACGGTTGCCGTTCTCAATGACGAGAACCCTATCATTCCTGCTAATCCCACTGCCGACGAGTGGTATGACTGCGGTAACGACTGGGCCACCAGCAAGTTCTATTTCACCTTGCCCACCACCGATACAGAAGGCAATCCCCTTGATCCTACTAGGCTGAGTTACAGCATCTTCCTTGATGATGACCAAATCTACACCTTTGATTATTGGGACTATGACTATGACATTGAGGACGACATGACTGAAATACCCTACAGTATTTACTCCGATGGCTATGACATTACCGACCATGTGGTTTATTTCTATGGCACCAACTACAGCGAGTGGCCCATCTTTACCTGGCGCATAGGTATCCAGGTTTACTACACCTACCATGGTGTCAAGACTGCCAGCGACATCGTTTACCTGGAGGTGTTCCCCAACCCGAACCCTGGCACTGCAGTCAACGAGGTGAATGCCGGCAAGACCGTTGCTGGTGTAAGGTACTACAATGTGGCTGGTCAGGAGATGGCTGAACCTCAAGGGCTGACGATCCAGATAACCACTTATACCGACGGAACAACGAGTACCGTTAAGGTGATCAAGTGAGGTCAGACAAGATGATTATCATTCATTATCAACTTAATAACAAATTGTCATGAAAAGATTTTTGTTTTTAACTGCCCTTGTTGTTGCGGCTATGCAAATGATGGGCGCCAATGTGGACCTGGCGACCGCCAAGGCAACCGCACAACAGTATGCTGCCAGCAAGATGGCTAATGGTAAGCTGATGGCTCCGTCGGCTATCGATATGGAGTTGGTCAAGCAAGAGATGAACTCCGATAAGCCTGGAACCGCCGTTTACTACATCTTTAACACAGCAGACCATTTCATCATCATCTCGGGTGATGACCGTGCCAGGACCGTGCTCGCTTATGGTGACCGTCCAATCAAGGACCTGAACCGTATGCCCGCCAACATGAAGTATTGGCTCGGCATCTACAAGCAGGAACTGGAGTACCTGCAGGCCCATCCCGAGATTGCTGCCGATCAGACGCTCAATGCCGGCGGCACCAGGGGCGTCAGCGTGGAGCCGTTGCTCACCGCCATGTGGGATCAGCAGGAGCCCTACTACAACCACTGCCCAGTGTATAACGGCCAGTTGTGTGTGACCGGTTGCCCCGCTACCTCGCTGGCGATGGTGTTCTATTACTGGAAATTCCCTGTGGGCCCCGTTCCCGCTGTCAGTGGCTATAACAACTACAGTTACGGTTTCCAGGTCGAGGCTTTGCCCGGAACGACCTTTGACTGGGATAACATGATTGACGATTACAGGTCTGGCTATACCGAGGCTCAAGCCGATGCCGTAGCATGGCTCATGCGCTATATCGGCCAGGAGGAGGAGATGGATTACACTCCCACGGGCAGTGGCGCCTATAGCAGTGACATCCTGCGTGCCGTCAAGTTCTTTGGCTATAATCAGGAGACCGCCGCTCTCCACTATAAGTACTCCTATAGCAATAATGCCTGGGCTGCCATGATTCAGGAAGAGTTGGTCAATAACCGCCCCATCGTGTATAGTGCTTATGACAGTTATGCAGGCGGTCATGCCTTCAATGTTGACGGCTATGACGCTAACGACGATACTTACCACATCAACTGGGGCTGGAGCGGTGACTACAACTGCTACTGTGCGCTCAATGCCTTTACCGATGGTGAATATAACTTCACTGATGACCAGCAGATGGTTATCGGTATCCAGCCGCCATATCTGGGCCCGACGATTACTGCCAGCGCCCTGAACATGGCCATCGAGTCCTATGCCGAGAAATCGGCTACGCAGGTGCTCTCGGTCTTCGGCTATTATCTGGACCATGATGTGACTGTTACCCTCGACGACCCCAATGGTGTCTTCTCGATTGACGTTAACCAGATCGCCTTGAGCGAGGTCGAGAGCGGTAAGGACATCACTATTACCTATGCTCCTCAGGAGGTGGGTACCCACAATGCCACCATTACGCTGAGCAGCGAGAATGCCGAGGATGTTGTCGTCAACATCGTGGGCACCTCGGTGTTTGAGACCCATGATCCTGTGATGCTCGAAGCCAATGAGGAATACATACACCTCACCGGGTTCCGAGCCGACTGGACCGATGAGACCCCTGCCAAGAATGTAGAGAGCTACACTCTCGAGGTGGCTACCAAGGCCATCACCGCTCTGCTGGGCGAGACCGACTGGAGTGACCTCACCTATCAGAGCAGCAGTGTGATTTCCCACTGGCAGGACTATTTCCCCGAGGGCTGGGAGTATCAGGGTAGCCAGCTCTTCACCGGCAATGGTTGCCTCCAGCTGGGTTCTGGCGGTGCCATCATCTCTCCCGAATATGATTTGACGGGTTATGACAAGGTCACCGTCAAGATGCGTGCCCAGGGTTATAATTCGTGGTACAACTCGGGTGTAACCATCTCTACTAGCCTGCAATCCGTGCATGTGGACCTTGCCCTCCAGTACACCGATTATGTCTTCGTCCTGGATTGCACTGACATCGAGCGGATTACCATCCGTGGCGACTACTATCCCAACAATTATGGCCAGATCGAGAGCATTCAGATTTATGCCGGCGATGCCAGCGAGCCTCGCTTGGCAGCGGCCAGCGAGCAGGGCGATGCCACCTACCGCTTGATTACGGGCATCACCCCCGATAAGTTCTACAACGTTGAGAATCTGACTCCTGGCGGCACCTTCTTCTTCAGGGTGATGGCCCACTACACCGATGACACTTGGAGCGCTTGGAGTAAGGCCAAGACCGTTGTCCTGCATGGTGAAGGACATGGCTATGCTGTCGGCGACGTGAATCACGATGGCTTGGTTAACATTAGTGACGTAACTGCTCTGATTGACCGTCTGCTGGGTAGCCAGGAAGATGCATGTCTCATCTGCGCAGATGTCGATCTTGACGGCAACTTAACGATTACTGATGTCACCGAATTGATTGATATGCTTCTTGCTGGGGGCAATTAAGGCTATCATTCTTATCGGGACGCGATTTCAGGGTTTGGGCATGCATGTGCCCGAACCCTGTTTTTCTTTCAGTGATCATGCCTGTTGCGGCAATGGTGTGAAAGCTCAGCGGGGGTATGTATGCGTATTTTGCCTTTTGATTTGCATAGGCGGTTGATTTTGTGTATCTTTGGGCGCACATTTCATCGATTAACGATACTAACCCTTACATACTAATTTTTAACCGGTATTATTTATGAGAAGATTACTGATTCTTATCGCCCTCCTGTCAGCGGCGATGCAGGTAATGGCTGCCGACGTCAGCGTGTCGTCAGCGCAGTCGATAGCGCAGCGTTTCCTGGTGAACCGTTCAAGCAAGGGCAGCTTCAATGCTGCCACTCCCACCGTCAAGTGGGTCCATCAGGAGATGAACTCCAGCCGCGCCAACAAGGCCGCTTTTTATGTGGTGAACACCGACCGCGGCTTTGTCGTTGTCGCTGGTGATGACCGTGCCCAGGAAATCCTTGCCTATGGTGACGGTTCACTGAAGGACATGAGCAGCCTGCCCGAGAACATGAAGTTCTGGCTGGATACCTACAAGCAACAGATGGAGTACCTCCAGGCCCACCCTGGGCTGGAAGTGGAAAAACCCTCTTTCAAGGGTAATCGCACCGAGAGCATCGAACCGATGCTCGAAGCCATGTGGAACCAGGGCTATCCCTTCTACAACCAGTGCCCCATGGACGGTGACCGCCGCGGCCAGACCGGTTGTGCTGCCACGTCGCTGGCACAGGTGTTCTACAAGTGGCAGTATCCCACACAGCCCACCCCCGAGGTGCCTGGTTACACCACCCGTACCCGCCATTTCGATCTCCAGCCATTGCCCTCAATCACTTTTGACTGGGCTAATATGCTGCCTGTGTACAATTATAGTGCAAATGATGCCCAGAGGAATGCCGTGGCATGGCTCATGCGTTACATCGGTCAGGCCGAGGAGATGGACTATACCAACGAGGGCAGCGAGGCCTGGGAGGACGACATCCTCAGGGCTTGCCACTTGTTTGGCTATGTGGATGCCCGTGTCGAGTACAAGGCTAAGCTAAACTTTGACACCAATGGTGAAGACATGATCATCAATGACGCCGACTGGAGTGTGATGCTGCAGGATGAACTGGCCGCCGGCCGCCCCGTGGTTTATTGCGCCTATAGCTACAGCAGTGCCTATAACTCGTTCTATGGCCACGCCTTCAATGTCGATGGCTATGATGCATCCAGTGGCATGTACTCCATTAACTGGGGCTGGAGCGGTACCGGTAACGGCTACTTTGCCCTGCGTGCGTTCAACAATCAGGGCTACAGTTACAGCCTAGGCGAGTTGATGGTCATGGGTATTGAGCCCCCGGCCCCCATCGAGGCTTATGATCCCGTGATGCAGCCCGTTGACAGCACTTACATCACCTTGACCTCGTTCCGTGCCAACTGGACCGATGAGACCCCTGCCGAGAACGTAACCAGCTACACCCTCGAAGTAAATGCCGACGATGGCAGCGAGCCTGGTGTATATGAACTGGTGCTCAGCGAGAGTTTCCCTGACTGTTCGAGCAATTCTTCGACTACAATCAAGAAGATAGACAATTATACCTTAACTAAGGGTTGGGCTTGCAGCAATGCCTACGAGGCACGTGGCGGTATTCGTCTGGGTGGCGGTGGCAGTGTTGGCACCTTGACGACACCGGCCCTCGACATGACCCAGAGCGGTGGCAAGATGACTGTCATGCTCACCATGCGTCCTTATCAGACGGTCGATACTGACATTCCTGTTTCCGTCTCATGTGGCAACAGCGTGCAAAACGTCATCGTCAATGCCGAGCAGATCTATACCTTTGTCCTGAACTGTGAAGCCGATGATAATCAGAAGGTGACCATCACCGGTGGCGACGGCACCAACACCAAGCGCGTGGTTGTTACCCAGGTGGACATCTACAGCGCAACAGCCGATGCTGCCAAGAAGATGTTCACCCTGCCCGTTGAGGATGGCGACTCCACTGCCCGCGTAATTACGGGTATTACCGACAAGTTCTACACCGTGACCGGTTTGACCGCAGGCGGCACGTTCAACTACAGGGTGAAGGCCTATTACGTGAACGGCACCCAGAGCGCATGGAGCAACATGGAGACTGTTACCCTGTTTGATAACGGCCCCGCTCCCCATGTGTATGAGGCGGGTGATGTGAACCACGACCATGACGTCAACATTGCCGACGTAACCACGCTGATTGACTATCTGTTGGGATCGGCAACCAATGTTTGTGACATCTGCGCCAATGTCAATGGCGACAGCGAAATCAATATCGCTGATGTTACTGCCTTGATCGACCTGCTGCTCTCGGGCGGTAATTGATCCTGGCTTGAACGCTTAGCTTCAATGGGCATTCGCAAACCAACGCGGATGCCCATTGGTATGTCTATGCCTTGGCCATATTCGGGCGATGCATGAACAAAATTCAAATATAATTTGCTTCTCGTGTTCGACTTGCACAAATTTTTGATAAATTTGGCTGCATCTCAACAAAACCACATTTTATGTGCTTTTGTGTTCGACTTGCACAAATTTTATGTAATTTTGTCGGCTGAAATTGACAACTTCAAATATCATTATCAAACAACAACAAGAAAATCAGAATTATGCCTAAACTTTCAGAACGCAGTGTGAAGATGCCGGCATCGCCCATCCGCAAACTTGCTCCCTTTGCCGCCGACGCTAAGAAACGCGGTATCAAAGTGTATCACCTCAACATCGGTCAGCCCGACCTGCCCACCCCCGAGGAAGGACTCGAGGCTCTGAAGCATATTGACCGCAAGGTGCTCGAGTACTCGCCCTCACAGGGTATTCCCAGTTATGTGGAGAAACTGGTAGGTTACTACAAGCGCTACAACATCGACCTGAGCGTTGACGACATCATCGTGACCTGCGGTGGCAGCGAGGCCGTACAGATGGCCTTCATGGTGTGCCTGAATCCTGGTGACGAGGTGATTATTCCCGAGCCCGCATACGCCAACTATATGGGCTTTGCCTGCGAGACCGGTGCCGTAGTCCGCACCATCACCACCCACATCGAGGATGGTTTCGCATTGCCTCCCGTCGAGGAGTTTGAGAAGGTCATCAACGAGCGCACCCGCGCCATCATGATCTGTAACCCCAACAACCCCACTGGCACGTTGTACAGCCGCGAGGAGCTGATGCGCCTGCGTGACCTGGTGAAGAAATATGACCTGTTCCTGTTTGCCGACGAGGTTTACCGTGAGTTTATCTACAGCGATGCGCCCTACACCAGCGCCATGCATCTCGAGGGTATCGAGAACAACGTTATCATGATCGACAGTGTGTCGAAGCGTTACAGCGAATGCGGTATCCGCATCGGTGCCTTCATCACCCGCAACAAGGAAGTGCGTGCAGCTGCCATGAAGCTCGCTCAGGCCCGTCTGAGTCCTCCCCTGATTGGCCAGATCGTCGCCGAGGCATCGCTCGATGCACCCCAAGCTTATCACAAGGGCGTTTATGACGAGTACATCGCTCGCCGCAACTGCCTGGTCGAGGGTCTGAACAAGATTCCCGGCGTCTTCTGCCCGATGCCCATGGGTGCCTTCTACACCGTAAGCCGTCTGCCGGTCGAGGACATCGACGACTTCTGCCGCTGGTGTCTGGAGGAGTTTAACTACGAGGGCGAGACCGTGATGATGGCTCCTGCCAGCGGTTTCTATGCCACCCCCGGCCTGGGCAAGAACGAGGTGCGCATGGCCTACGTGCTCAAGATCGAAGACCTCAAGCGCGCCCTTGTAGTGCTCGAGAAAGCCCTCGAAGCCTATAACGCCCGCTAAACTACAATAGCAAGAATCGACTACCGGTTCTAAAAAGGTAGACAATAAGTACAATAAATACAATATGCTGGATGACAGCTGTTTGTAATTATTGTATTTATTGTTTTCCTTTTTTCGTCTTTGTGGGTGGGGTGCGGGTTGCATGAATGGGGAGAAAGTTGTAACTTTGCACTGCTAAAATCTATGAAACGATGGCAATGAAGAGACAACAACCCGCCCGTCGGGGACAGATGATACTTTACTTGACGCTGCTGGCAGTGGTGGTGGCATGCATGGTCGCACTGAGCATGTGCGA
>JAEEGG010001796.1_pt1 | contig 57039 bp, 49 predicted proteins | sample 9134161 | NCBI WGS metagenome assembly JAEEGG01 (sample SAMN16246543, study PRJNA631951) | gut metagenome | biome: gut microbiome; feature: rumen; material: CR-attached | host: Bos | place: Iran: Karaj | collected 2018-10 | reverse complement strand
TGAAAGTGAACCTCGGAGGCATCTCCACGTCGTTGTTCGAGAGCGAGATGTTCGGCCACAAGAAAGGCTCGTTTACTGATGCCAAGGCCGACCGTATCGGCCGTTTTGAAATGGCCAAGGGCGGCACCATCTTCCTCGACGAGATTGGCGAATTGTCGTTGGCCAGCCAAGTGAAGCTGCTGCGGGTGCTGCAGGATCAGACCTACGAGGTGCTGGGCGACAGTCAGACACACCGAACGGATGTCCGTGTGGTCTGCGCCACCAATGCCGACCTCCGCGCGATGGTTGAAGAAAAGACCTTCCGTGAGGATCTGTTCTACCGCATCAACATCATCAATCTCCATCTGCCGCCCCTGCGTGACCGTCGTGAGGACATACCGCTGCTGGTTGACCACTTTCTTCGGATGGCTTGCGAGGCAAACGGCCTCCCGCTTGTCACCGTCTCGACAGAGGCCATCGGCTACCTGCAGACGCTCCCGTTCCCAGGTAATATCCGAGAATTGAAGAATCTGGTGGAAAGAACGCTGCTGATGAAGCCTCACCCCCAGCCCCTCTCCAAGGGAAGAGGGGAGTGGTCGCTTACCGCCACTGACTTCCAGAATAGCTATTCATCAGTTCCAAAACTATCTACTCCCCTCTCCCCTTGGAGAGGGGTCGGGGGTGAGGCTGGAGGGGTCGGGGATGGGTCTCTTTCTTCCATGGAGCGCAACGCCATTGCAGCCTGCATTGCCAAGCACAACGGCAACCTCTCTCTTGTCGCTAAGGAGTTAGGCATCAGCCGTGGTGCTCTGTACCGCAAAATAGAAAAGCACGGACTATGAAGCTGAAGCATTATTTCCTCCTTCTGGGAGTAGGCATTGTCCTGTTGGCCGGCGTAGCGCTCTTCGCTACGTTCCGCAGTCACCCCACATTGTTCTACGTCACCGAGGGCTTTGTAGTCCTGTTATTGTTCTACCTCTGGTATTTCTACCGCAAGACCATCCGACCGTACGACACACTGATTGGCGGCATGGAACTGGTGCGGGAACTCGATTTGACTACGCGCCTCGCTCCATCGGGACAACACGAGACCGACATCATCGTCCGCACGTTCAACGACCTGCTTGCCCGTCTGCGCAGTGAGCACCTCAGACTCCAAGAGCAATACACCTTCCTCAACCTGCTTATCGAGGCCTCGCCGATGGGTGTCATCCAATGCAACATAGATGGCAACATCACTTCTATGAATCCCGCAGCCCGTGAGATGTTGTCGCCCAGCATCGAAGAAGCCATCCACAAACTGCCTCTTGGCGAAACGACCACCGTGCGCATTCCTGGCGGTCCGCAACTCTTCCGCATCAGCCACCTCAGTTTTCCTGACCGTGGTTTCCAGCATCCGTTCTTCCTCATTGAGTCGCTGACCTCAGAAATACGCCTTGCTGAGAAAGCCGCCTACGAACGTGTCATCCGCATGATTGCCCATGAGGTGAACAACAGCGTGGCGGGCATCATAAGCCTCACCCCCGTCCCCTCTCCAGGGGGAGAGGGGAGTAAATGCACTCAAGGACAGATAACAGTAGACGAACATGAGGATGATGTAACTACTCCCCTCTCCCCTTGGAGAGGGGTCGGGGGTGAGGCTGTTGAACGGCTCACCGCCCTCTCGTCCTTTGTCTCCCGCTTTGCCGAAGTAGTAAAGATTCCGCAACCGCAACTGCAACTCTGCGATCTCAGCGAGGAGGTGGAAGCCTGTCGTCCCTTCCTCGAAAACCTGTGTACGCAGGCGCACGTCCATATTGACTTCCATTTGACCGACGAAGCCGTACCCGTTCATCTTGATACCGTCCTTTTCCAGCAGGTGCTCATCAACATCGTCAAGAATGCTGTGGAGGCGGCCCCCCCTTCTGCCCCCGAGGGGGCTACAATAGTCTGTACAACTATAGTGCCCCCCTCGGGGGGCGAAAGGGGGGCTACTCTTGTCGTCACCGACAATGGTCATGGCATCCCGCCGGCTATAGCAAAGGATCTCTTCACTCCGTTTTTCTCTACCAAACCCCAAGGCCAGGGCCTCGGCCTTCTGCTCATCCGTGACATCCTTACTTCTCATCACTGCACGTTCAATCTGCTCACAGACCCTGAAGACCATCTCACTCGCTTCACCATCCAATTTCCCATCCAGAAAACTCATAAATGAAAGGAGCCGGAATCACAGAGGGGACAGGTCATGTGATTCACTCGGCATAGCGAGCAATCATGGACCTGTCCCCGCATGGCCCTTTCAAATGGTAAGCCTTTTGCAATCGTCTGTAGTCTTTCAAGTTTTTCCTTAGCATTGATAGACTGGCTTCCATTCTGCCACTTGCATTTACCTAATTATAGTTGCAATATTGAACCTCATCGTATCCTTTTGGACTATAACGAAGGTGAATAATGATACTACTACTTTATAAAGCGAGAAATACTTCGCTTTATTAAAATTTTGGAAAAAGCTTGGCTGATCGGATTATTATTGTTACCTTTGTTCCCCAATAAAAGGAACGAACAACGCGTTCCCTTTTTACAGACATTGATTCAATAACTAAACCCATCAAGACAATGAAAAGACTTGTGACTTTACTTTGCAGCAGCATGATTGTTGTCAGCAGTTTCGGACAGCAGGCCCTCGGCCAGCGGGCGCGCGTGAAATCACCCGTGGTGAACGCCGACGGTACGGTAACATTCAATTTCTTCAGCCCATCGGCGACAAGGGTGAGTGTCGTGGGCGACTTCGAGCAGATTCGCTCAAAGGGCCTGGAAATGACGAAGCAGGACAACGGCGTATGGACCGTGACGACTGCACCGCTGGCACCGGAGTTGTATTCGTACAGCCTCTCCGTTGACGGTCAGCGCTTTGTCGACCCCGCCAACAGCTATGTGAACCGTGACATCTCGACGCTGAGCAATATCTTCATCGTGACGAAGGACAACGATGACAAGGGACACCTCTACCAGATGAACAACGTGCCCCACGGCACATTGGCGCGCGTCTGGTACGATAGTCCGACGCTCGGTCAGCAGCGCCGCATGACGGTCTATCTGCCCGCTGCCTATGACGGAAAGAAGGAGTTCCCCGTGATGTACCTGCTCCACGGCCACGGCGGCGACGAGACGGCTTGGGGCGACCTCGGCCGTGCCTCGCAGATAATGGACAACCTCATTGCCGAGGGCAAGGCCGTGCCGATGATTGTGGTGATGCCTAACGGCAACCCGACGTGCAACGCCGCCCCGGGCTGGTGGCACGAGGGCATGTACACGCCCGACGGCAACGCCTTCAACCAGCGTGGTGCCAAGGCATCGATGGAGGAGAGTTTCATGGATATCGTCAACTTCGTGGACAGCCACTACAAGACCATCCGCAAGCGGTCAGGACGTGCCGTGACCGGCCTGTCGATGGGCGGCGGCCACACCTTCGGCATCTCACGCCTCTATCCTGAGACGTTCGACTACTACGGCCTGCAGTCGGCAGCAGCCCGCATGCAGCGTAACGACGCGAAGTTTGACGAGCAGATGGCGCGCCTCTTCGCCTCGAAGCCCCGCCTCTTCTGGATTGCCATCGGCAAGGAGGACTTCCTGCTGCAGATGAACAGCGAGCTGCGCAAGTATCTCGACGACCATAAGTACCCTTACGAGTACTACGAGAACGACGGTGGCCACATCTGGCGCAACTGGCGCATCTACCTTACGATGTTTGCCCAGAAGATTTTCAAGTGAGTCGCTGAGTTAATAGTATTCGATTTCCCGTTCCACGACCATGGCGCCCCGCCAGGAGGTGCGGCTCAACTCGCCGCCCTCGGCGGTGCTGCCGCGGTAGCGCTGTTCGCGCCTGGTCCAGTTGCCCTTGTCGTCGAACTTCGTATAGCGGTATTCGGTCCTCGACTCTATCGATGTGCCTTCCTCTTCGCTGCTGTACTCGCGGCTTGAGGGGTAGATGTTGTCGCCCTCGTAGGAAAACTCCTCGACGGAGAACGACTCCCAGAACGTACGCTCAATCTTTATAAGTCGGTCCTGTTCGTCGTAGGTGAACTTGTTCTCAAAGCGGGCATCGTCGTCCTCGTCGTTCTGCTGCAAGTAGTAGACGACGCGCCCCTTGGCATCGCGGCGCATGACTGATTTCTCGGTGATTCCCTTGACGAAGCGGCCCCTGTTGTCGTATTCATAGACGCCACCGTAAGGGTCGGTAAGAATCTGACCGTCGGCGCTGAAGGAGTAGCCCTGCTCGCTGTCGTTGCTGTTGACGGGGTCGCCTTTCTCCAGCTCGTCGGCATCGATGTCATCGGCTTCGTACATATTGCAGAACGACTCCTTAACGGGCCCCAAGAAGCCGAAGGCGCGCACATCGGTAGCAGTAGTACCAGCCACGTCGGCGGGAATTTCTTCCTCGTCGGCCTCTGCCTCCTCAGGGTCGTCGGAGTAGTAGATGATTTTGCGGCGCTCGAGACTCTCACCCTTATCGGTAGAGCGGGTGGTCTCGTCGTCGGCAATCATGCCTTTCGCCGTATAATAGCAGTAGCGCTCCGTCCAGTTGCCGTGGGCGTCGGTCTTGACGTATTTGTAGGTGGTCGTCACCTTGTAGGTCTCGGCTTCAGCCTGCCCCTCGGTAATCGTCTTTGCAGGGTAGATTTTGCTGCCCTCGTAGACCATCGAGTCGGTGGTAATGGCCTCCCAGTAAATCTGCTCCACCGTCAGCAGGCGCCCTTTTGCGTCGTGCGTGAAGGTGAAGTGGCGCATGTCGCGGTCGTTCAGGCCCTGTTCGTTGTCGTAAGTGCCCAGACGCCCCTCATCGTCGCGTGTCAACGTTGTCTTTTTGGAGAGGCCCTTGACGAGTCTGCCCTTCTCGTCGTAGACATACACGTTGCCATAGGGGTCGAGGGTGACGCGACCGCGCTCGTCGAAGGTCATCAGCAGTTCGTCGTCTTCTACCCACGGGTCCTCGCCGGGCAGCAGGTTGGAACGTTTAGCCACCGAAAGGCGCACCTCCTTGACATCGCCCACCAGTCCGAACGTCAGGGCATCCTGGGGGTTATACCCTTCTTCTTCGTCACCGCCGCCGGCTGTCCTCGGGCCGTCACAGGCAGCCAGCATCATGAGTCCCAGCAAGGCCAGGAAACCAACATACTTGCACTTCATTGCGTTCTTCTTCATAGGTCAGTCGGATAATTATAGCGTTGGTCAGAGTTTTCTCAGTAAGCGTTTCCACATCGACCTGCGATACTCCCTTTGTATGCGCGGGAGAATCTCCTTATAGCTGTGCTCAGTGTCGAAGACCAGTGAACCATGCTCGCTTGGAGCCTTGACCGGTGTCATGTAGTCGGGGCCGAATGAGCTGCGAAGGAAAGCATCGTAGTCGTAGGGGGCTGGCACCATGATGTCCTCGAAGGGCAGCATCACGGTCTTGTCGAAGATGCGCTTGTCCCAGCGCGGCTCCTCGCCTAACGAGGTCAGTTCGGCCACCTGCGTATGGGGGTACTGCGCCAGGGCGCGCATTTCGTCCTCGGCCTTGTTGTAGTAGTATAGCCAACCGTTCTTTCGTGTCAGGTAGCGGGCTTTCAGCTTGCGGAATATCAGCGTCAGCCGCCCCGAGCTGATGCAGTGGGTGTTCTTGGCTTTCAGGAATTTCAGCAGTTTCTTGCACCGCTTGCAGTGGTCGTGTACCAGCTGGCGGTCGTCGGGGACGGCGTCGAGGGGGAAGATGTCGATGAAGATACCCTGGTTGAAGGGCTGGAAACAGTCGGAGGGGCGTATGGCAGCGGTGTCGCTGCGGCGCAGCTGGGCATGCCCTCGGTGGTAGTCGGTGTCGCTCCAGGCCGTCTGCAGGAAGTAGGGCTCACTCAGTCCGTCGTTGCCTATCTGGCACAGACGGTCGTAGTCGTCGCGCATCATCGCCACGTCCAGGTCGTCGTCCCACGGGATGAAACCCTTGTGGCGCACGGCTCCCAGCAGCGTTCCGCCCTCTACCCAGCACTTCAGTCCGTGGCGTTCGCAGTGGCTGAGGAACACGCGCAGCAGGTCGAGCTCCACGGCCCACAGCTTCTTCATCTCAGGTGCAACGGGGTAGCCGTCGCGCATTTCAGTCTTCATGCCGTCTGTCATTGTCTCAGGTGTATTTAGCCGGAACGGCAATGCCGTACTTTTCGAATGCTTCGCGCAGTACCACGAAGAAGTCCTCGATGTCAGGAACGTCGATTGTCCCGAGGGCACACAGCCGGAAGGTGTTTGTGGTGGAGATCTTGCCGGGATAGATGGTGAAGCCGCGCTCGTAGCAGTAGTCGTGTACGCGCTCGAAGTTCCAGTGCTCGTCGTCGGGATAGAGGACGCTGGCCACGAGTCCCGACTGAATGTCGCGACGGATGGCCTCGCGCAGCCCCATCGCGGCCAGTCCGTTGTGGATGGCGTCGATGACGCGGCGGTGGCGTGCGAACTTCTCGACCTCGCCCACCTCGAAGTACTCTTTCAGGGCCTGTATGGTGGCGTAGATAGTCTGCACGGGAGGCGTGAAGTGCATCTCGCCCGTTCGCTCGAAGAAGTCGTACTGCAGGAAGAGGTTGCAGTAGTAGGAGCGTCTGGGGTAGTCCTTGCTCTTGCGGATTTCGGCCTCGTTGCCAATGATGAACGACAGTCCAGCCATGGCCATGATCCCCTTCTGGGCCGAGGCCATGCAGAAGTCGACGTTGTCGCGCTCCATGTCGAAGGGAATCATTCCAAGCGACGAGGTGGTGTCGACCACGAAGACGGCACCGTGGCGGTGAGCCATCTCTCCTATCTGGCGTATGGGGTTCAGTATGCCCGTTCCTGTTTCGTGGTGCGTCGTGTAGACCACGGCCACGTCGGGGTTTCCGCTGAGAGCCTGCTCGACGGCATTGAGGTCAGGCAGCTCGAAGACCGACGACTTCAGGTCGACGTGTGGCAGGCCGTAATACTGGCATACCTCGACGGCGCGCGAGCTGTAGGCGCCGTTGTTCACTACCAGCACCTTCTTTCCGGCAGGCAGCAGGGAGTTCAGGCAGATGTCGATGTTGATGGTCCCCGAGCCGCAGAACAGCACCGACGTGTATTTTTCAGCGGGAGCGTGGGCCACGCGCAGCAGGTCGGCGCGCAGCTGCTTCATCATGCCGGCAAACTCTTTCTCGCGGGGACAGATGTCGGGCACCACCTGTGCCATCTTCACCGTGTCGGTGGTGGTAGCTGGTCCCGGATTCAGCAAAACGTTTCTTTTGATAGTCATAGATATTGAATGATGTTTTCTTCTGCAAACTTCAGGTCGTCCATGTCGTCAATCTCATACCATTTCAGTCCCTCCTCGCAGAGCACGTAGACGGGGCGCAACGCCTGCGACATGTGGAGCAGCAGGTATTCGTAGCCCAGCTTGGGCAGCTGGTCAGACTTTCTGGAATAGTCGTCGCACATGACTCGGTAGAAGCTGGCCGACAACTTATGTATGCCCACCAGTTCGCCCTTGGCCTTCAGCTCATCCTTGTTTGTTGAGCAGTTGGTGAGGATGCCGTCGTCGTCGGACTCCACGTAATACTGGTCCTGGAATTTCGTGACGGGCGTGATGAGCATAACGTCGGGGTGTGGGCACTCCATGAGGGTTGTTATGGCTCTTTTCTCGTACACCAGGTCGCTCTCCAGAAGCAGGAAATCCTCGTCTTCGCCTATCAGCGACCGGCAGTTGTACAAGGTATACATACTGTTGGTCTCGGCATAGCGAGGGCTGAAGCAGCACTCTATCTGCGGAAACTGGCGGGCTAACTCCTCGTAGGCCTCGTGCTGGTAGCCCGTGCCGATGACGATGCGCTTGATGCCACAGTCGACGAGTGTCTCGACGGAGCGCACGACCATCGCCTTACCGCCCACCTCGATGAATCCTTTGGGACGGGCCTCGGTCATGCTGCCAAAGCGGGTGCCCAGGCCCGCAGCCATGATAACAGCGGTTGTCGTCATACGCCCAGTTCCTCCATGAAAGCTTCTTTGTTCTCAACAGGTGTTGTCGTGGGGCGTCCCAGGTCGTCGCGTGAGTCGATTCTCACGCGCAGTTCTGTCAGGGCGGGCCCTTCCACGTGCTCCAGTTGCTGCAGGGCCTGTATCATCTCCTCTTGCGTAGCAGCACGCTGGGCAAACAGGTAGCCGCTGGCCTTGGCTATGCCGACGGCATCAATCTCGTAGCCGATGGTGGGCTGGCCGCCCACGCTTTCGTGTGCGTTATTGTTGAAGAGTATGTGGTAGAAGTTGCGGGGCTTCATCGATGCCACGATGCCCAGCGCCCCCGTGTGCATGATGAACGCGCCGTCGCCGTCGAAGCAGAACACCCGCCGCTGCGGCTTTTCCAGTGCGATGCCCAGTGCGATGCTGCTGCTGTGGCCCATGGAACCCACGGTCAGGAAATCGTGGCCATGGCCCTGCTGCCTGGCCTCGCGGTATTCGAAGAGTTCGCGCGACAGTTTCCCCGTTGTCGACACGATGATGTCGTCGGCCCGCAGGTGGTCCACCACCAACTTCATGGCCTGTTCGCGACTGAGCTCGTAGTCGTTCTTGCTGGCATTTTTCAGCTTGTAGCTGCCGAAGGTGCCCTTCCTCACGACGATGGCGACGGGCGACTTGCGGTTGACGGCCAGTGCCACCTGTGGCCCTATCTGACCGACGTCTTCTAATATTATATAAGGTATCTGCATGGCGTCGAGCAGGGCCAGCGTCACCTCGCCCTGCTTCGCGTGCTGAGGCTCGTCGTGGACGCCCGGCTCCCCGCGCCAGCCTATCATCAGCACCATCGGGATGCTGTAGACCTTCTCGTCGGCCAGCGACAGCAGGGGGTTCACCGTGTTGCCCAGTCCGGAGTTCTGCATGTAAACCAGTGCGGGCTTGCCCGTGGCCAGGTAGTGGCCGGCGGCTATGCCCACGGCGTTGCCCTCGTTGGCGGCTATGATGTGCCTCTCGCGGGGCGTTGTGTCGGTAATGTAGGCACAGATGTTTTTCAGCAGCGAGTCGGGCACGCCCGTGAACATGTCGATGCCGCTGCCTACCAGTGCCTCATAGGTTTCTTTAACGTCTATCATTTCGTTCCAGGTATAAGTTCAAGAATTTGCTTGATGGGCATGCACAGGTCGTTGGCGTCGTACGACCGGTGGTTCTCAAGAATGCTGGTGGCCACTTTTACCATTGCCGGGTAGGCGGCGCGCAGCATGTGGTTGGCATAGATGACCACCTTGATGCCCCATTCGGCCAGCTCCTCCTCGCGCAGGTGGTTGTAGGTGGTGGGAACCGCCACGATGGGTACGAAGGGGTGTAGCGTCTTGAAGCGCTGACAGAACTCGCGAATGTCCTGCCCCGTCTTCTCCTTTGAGTGGATCATGATGCCGTCGGCTCCGCCTTGCTCCACGTATGCGCAGCAGCGCTCGAGGGCATCGTCGACGGGCTTGCCTGCTATCAGACTCTCGCAGCGGGCAATAATCATGAAGTCCTTCGTCACCTGGGCATTCTTGCCCGCCCGTATCTTCTCGCAGAAGTTCTCGATGCTGTCCTGCGTCTGTATGGCATCGGTGCCGAAGAGTGAGTTCTTCTTCAGGCCGGTCTTGTCCTCGATGATGACGGCCGAGATGCCGTTGCGCTCCAAGGTACGGACGGTGAAGATGAAGTGCTCCAGCTTGCCGCCAGTGTCGCCGTCGTAGATGATGGGCTTGGTCGTACACTCCAGCACGTTCGTCAGGTCCTGCATGCGGGTGGTCAGGTCGACGGCCTCGATGTCGGGCTTGCCCTTCGACGTCGAGTCGGTCAGCGAGCTGCTCCACATACCGTCGAAACTCTCGGTGAACAGTCCGTTCTTGACCTCCAGGTTTTCGCAGATAAGCCCCGACAGTCCGTCGTGAACCTCGAGGATGCGCACCATGGGCTTGGCGGCTATCAGCCGTCTGAGCGACTTCAGTCGTATGTCGGGCGTGGTTCCTATCTTCTTGATCTCCTTGTCGAGCGACGACGACTCGATGCCCTTCGTGTAGGGAATCTCTATCACCTCGCCGCCCCATTCCCGCATCACGTTGATGGCCTCAGAGCGTAGTTCCTGGTCGGGGCCCTGCTGCCAGTCGTCGCCGTGAATCATGTAGTCGGGCTTCAGCTTGCGCAGGTTTTCGGCATAGCTCCATTCGTCCTGTGGCACTACCTGGCTCACACCCTTGATGCTCTCGACCACGTTCTTTCGCTGTTCGTAGGTCAGGTAGGGCAGTCGCTTATACTGCGCTATGGCCTTGTCGGTGAACAGTCCGATGATGAGCTGTCCGTGCTTGGCTCCCTCGTTGATGATGTTGATAAGTCCTGGGTGCATGATGTCGGCAATCATGCCTAAGTAAACGGTCTTTTCCATATTATCATACTTTTTGGCTACAAAGGTACGAATAATTTGCGAATAAGTTGGCGTTTGAAAGATTTTTTTCAAAACTTCCAGCGTAGTTGCAGGTCGAGGTCGGTCTGCATTGGGCTGTCAATCTGCTGGAGACCGGTGCCGATGGTGCTGCGGTCGAAGTAGCGGGTGAGGCCGAGCTTGGCGGTCAGCGTCAGCCGGCTGACGGGCGCCGACTGTACCATCAGCATCAGGCGCATGCCTTCGCCATAGTAGGCGGGAAAGGAGAAGGCGTAGAGCGGACTGCGCTCGTAGACATACAGCCGGCTGGCGTAGCCCGTAGTGTTGAAGTAGCCGCAGCCGGCACTTGCCTTCAGCTTGTGCCACTGTCTGCCTACCGTCTCGCTCAGCATGTAGCCCCAGTCGTCGCCCGTGCTGACGGCATCAGCCTGTGTGGTGGCGGTGAGTCGTGCGCTGCCTTGTGTCAGGCTCAGTCGTCCGCGGTGCTCGGTATAGTCGGTCAGAGCCGTCTTCGTCTCGTTGTCGCGCTGCCGCAGGTGCAGGCGGTAGCGGCCTGTCAGAGTCCATGTGCCCCTGCTATAGGTGGCTGAGAGCAGGTTGTCCCAGGCGTGGGAGGCCTGCGACACCTGATAGCGTGCCCAGGCAAAGTAGGCATAGTCGGTGTAGGCCTGCAGTTGCAGGTCGGGTCGCGGCTTCCATGTGGCACCGAGGTAAATGGCACTCTCGTTCTGTACGTGCCCACCTTCGGTCATCGTGCGGGCGTAGAGGGCGGTGTAGCGGTAGCTGAAGAAGCGCTGCAGCAGCATGACGGTCATTCCGTCGGCAGCTTGCAGGCTGAGGCTGTTGATGGTGGCCAGTGCCCCGTCGCGGTTGACGGCTGTCTCGCCGTTCAGTGCGAATCGTGGGTGTAGGTAGCCATAGTCGGCACTGACGTTCACGAAGTTGCTGCCCTGCGCATTGTAGCGGCGGTAGAGGGTTTTTGTATTGGGACAGAGCTGGCGGTCCAGGTGGGTATAGAGGACGGTGGCACCGGCGTGCAGTCCGCCCTGCCGATAGCCGATGTGCGTGCCGGCGTCGGTGGCGTGGCTGTTGTTCTTCTTCTCCATCTCGGTGGGCGTACGGTGGTAGCCGCCGGTGACGATGGTACTTATGGTGCCGTCGTCGTTGAGCGTGGCGTCGAGGGGCCGATAGGAGAGGAAGGCCGTAAGTCGCCACTGTGCCGACAGGCTGACGGTAGCGGCTGCTCCCTCGAAGAATCCTGACTGCGAGCGCGACGAATGGGGCCGGACGGTGTTGGTGTTGCGCCCCAGCTGCTGCAGCATGGCCAGCTTGCCCAGTCCGAAGCTGTTGTTGAGGACGAGTCCCATTCCTGTCGAGAGCTTGTACTTGCCGACGACGGCGTTGTCGATGCGCCCCAGTTTCCTGATCTGCAAGTAGTACGAGTAGAAATCATAGCCAGCCTTGTTCTTGTCGGCGAAGAAAGGCTCGCCGGCATCCTGCGACCCTACGAAGCCCGCTTTCACATAGTCGCCGTAACTCATGTTATAGCGCAGCCAGTGGCGGTACGGGTAGCCGATATATCCGTTCTCATCGCCTTTACGCTGATAGAAAGGTACGCGAACGTTGGCCATCGTCTCGTGGCGGCCGTATTTCAGAATATCGCTGAGCCGGGGGAAACCCGGCTCCACCCGTTCGTCTTCGACGAAGGTGAAGTAGCGCAGAAGCTCTGTCTGTGTAGGGTCGAGCGTCTTGATCATGCGCAGCTCGTTCATGGATTTCATCGGGCCGTAGCGGTATAGGTATTCCATGATGTCCTCTACCTGGCGCACCGAGAGGAAGGGCAGCGCCTCCAACTCCTCGCGGGTGGCCGTGTTGAGGTTCAGGGGTTGCTGCTCCAGTTCGCACAGCATGTCGTAGGTGTCCTCCCAGTCGGCTGCCTCCATGTCTTCGGCTGTCATCGTTTCGGCCAGCAACTCGTCCCACGGCCGCTCCGTCTGGCCGCTTGCCGTCAGCGTCAGCAATAGCAAGATAATGGCTGCGAATGCTCTCATTTTTTGTTCTTTTGGGCAAAATTACGAATTATTATTGAATAAAGCAAACACTCATTTGTTTTTTCAGCGTAAAATGTGTACCTTTGCAGTGTTTTTCGGACAAATAGTGAAAAGTGGACAATGCAAACGCGAAACTATAATAAATTGCAATGAAGAAACTCTTTTTCCTGATCTGTGGAATTGTCGTCATCGCTGGTTGCCGCAAGAGCAGCGTCGACACCTCCACCATCGCGCCGACCGATGATGTCAGTCAGTTTGTGATGCTGACAGATGCTGTGCCCGATGCCATCCTTGAAATCCGTTACTTCGGCACCTACAACTTTGTGGGCGACCGCATTGACGGCTACGAAGAACCTACGGCCCTGCTGACCAGACAGGCTGCCGACAGCCTGCGCGCCGTGAGTGACGATGTTGTCAAACTGGGCTATCGGCTGAAGATTTACGACGCCTATCGGCCGCAGAAGGCCGTCGACCACTTTGTGCGCTGGGCCGAGGACGTCCCCGATGTGCGCATGAAGACCTACTTCTACCCCGACCTCGACAAGAACGTGCTCTTCCCTCAGGAGTATATCTGCCTGAAGAGTGGCCATACGCGTGGCTCTACACTCGACCTGACACTCTTCGACATGACCACGGAGAAAGAGCTTGACATGGGCGGCACTTTCGACTGGTTCGGGCCTGAGAGTCACCCTGACTTCTGCGGCAATCCCGAGACGGGCGAATACACGGGTGACAACAGCAAGAGTCCCGCTAACCGCAGCATCACGGCCGAGCAGTTTGCCAACCGCATGATTCTGCGCCAGGCAATGCTCCGTCATGGCTTCAAGCCCTTAAGCACCGAGTGGTGGCACTTTACGCTGAGCGACGAGCCCTTCCCTGATACATATTTCACCTTTCCCGTAAGAAAATTGACAAAGTGAGATGCGGCATATACTGACGATAATCATGGTGCTGGCGAGCGTGCTCTGTGCGTCGGCGCAGAAGGACACGACCGGCATCGGCGACCCCACCTTCGTGCCCACGGTGAAGGTGAGCAAGGTGGTGGTCGACGGCGACAGCATTCAGTATATGGAGATGTCGAACGTGTATGTGTACCCGAAGATGACGTTCAGCAGCAAGCGCCAGGAGGGCTCCTACATGCGCCTGGTGAAGAACGTGAAGAAGACGCTGCCGATAGCAAAGGAGGTGCGCCAGATTCTCATCGAGACGGCGGAGTACTTAGAGATGCTGCCTGACGAGAAGGCGAAGCAGGAGCACATGAAGCGGGTGGAGCAGAGCATCGTGAAGGAGTATAAGCCGAAGATGAAGAAGCTGACTTACTCGCAGGGTAAGCTGCTGATCAAGCTGATTAACCGTGAGTGCAACTCGACGAGCTACGAGGCCATCCAGGCGTTTCTGGGGCCGATACGCGCGGGCTTCTGGCAGGCGTTTGCCTGGGCCTTCGGTGCGAGCCTGAAGAAGGAGTACGACCCTGAGGGCACGGACCGGCTGACCGAGCGCGTGGTGCTGATGGTGGAGGCGGGGCAGCTGTAGCTCCCTCGCGGCCTCCCCTGGGGAGGAGGAAATAGAAAATCGAAAATAGAATAATCGAAAATAATAAAGATGGTTGAGGTTATTGATTTTTCGGAGCAGAGGTCGGTGATGAACCAGTTCATGGCCGAGCTGCGCGACAGGAAGTATCAGCAGAACAGGCTGCTGTTTCGTAACAACATTGAGCGCATAGGTCAGATGATGGCCTTTGAGCTGTCGAAGACGCTGGAGTACAAGGCGAAGACGGTGACCACTCCGCTGGGTACGCTGGACATTCCGCTGCCGCACGACGAGCTGGTGATAGCCACGGTGCTGCGGGCGGGACTGCCGTTCCACGAGGGTTTCCTGAAGGTGTTCGACCATGCTGAGAACGGATTCGTGTCGGCCTACCGTATGTATACCAACCGCGAGCATACGGAGGTGGGCGTGCATACGGAGTACATGGCATCGCCGAGCGTGAAGAACAAGACGCTGGTGATTACAGACCCGATGCTGGCTACGGGCGGCTCAATGGCAGCGAGCATCGAGGCGCTGATGAAGACGGGACGCCCAAGGAAGGTGCACGTGTGCTGCGTGATTGCCACACCCGAGGGCATCGAGGTGGTGCGCGAGGCGCTGCCCGACGGCTCGACCATCTGGTGTGCGGCCATCGACCCGGGCATGAACGAGCACAAGTATATTGTGCCGGGCTTTGGCGACTGCGGCGACCTGTGCTACGGGGAGAAACTGTAGAGAGGAGCCGTTCTGTTCCAAATCGATTATTATCCGTCAATCCGTCACCTTCGTCCTATCTGCCTCATGCTGAGTGTGTTACGTGGTAACGGATAAAGGTGACGGGTGACGGATGGCTACATGCTCCACTGCAATGATTCACGGGCGGTGAACAATGATTCACCGCCCGTGAACATTTGGCGCAGAGGCATGGCGCAGGGGAATGCGCCGTGCATCCGTCATCCGTCACCCTTATCCGTCACCACGTATCTGCTTGATTGTCTGTTGTTTACATGGCTGTGACGGATGTGACGGATTTAAAATTATGATATTTGTGGGATTGACGGCAGACTTGGGGTTCTTTCGAGCCTGATGACCGATTGGGGGTTATTGGGCGGTGGCGAAGCGGTATTCCAGGAGTTTGTTCTGGAGGTCGGCGAAGGCGTCGGTATGGCGGTCGCGGGCCTGCTGGTAGAGAAGCTGCGCCTCGAGCAGGTCGGCCATGCGCGACGTGCCCGCCTGGTAGTAGTTGCGGTTGAGCCGGAGGTTCTCTTCAGCCTGCTCAATGCTGCGCTGGGCGAGCTGTAGCTGCTCGTTGGCCTCGACCACATCATTATAGGTTTTCTGCATGCGTATGTTGAGCAGCTGGGCGTTGTCGGCCAGTTGCTCTTCAGCCTGCTGCAGCTCAATCTTGCGGCGCTTGACGGCGTGGGAACCGCCCCACCAGTCGGAGATGGGCACGCTGACGGTGGCGAAGAGCATGCCGAAGGTGCGGTCGCGGTCGAGGAGGTTGTGGTAGGTGTAGCCAGCACCGACGGCGACCGAGGGCAGGTTCTGGCCTACGGCGAGCTTCTTCTGGAGGGTTGCTGCCTCGACCTGCTTCTCGAGGAGGCGGTATTCGGGGAGAAGACTCACCCCCGAGCCCTCCCTTGAGAGGGAGGGGAGTTGTTTTCCTTGGTTGTTTATGTCGGACGCTGCGAGAGCAAAGGTGGTGTCGCGCAGGCCGCAGTACTGGGCGATGAGGAGGTGGAGTAGGGTGACGCCGTTGTTCAGCTTGAGGCGCTGCGAGGCGATGTCGTTCTGGCGAAGCTGTACCTGGAGGAGGTCGTTGCGCAGGGCGACACCGGCACGGACGGCCACGTCGACGTCTTTGTGGATGTCGGCAAGGAGCGTGTCGACGGCATCGAGCGTGCGCCGCTTCTCATTGAGGGTGACGAGCTGCCAGTAGTACTGCTCGACGTTGCGCTCTACCTCCTGCTGCGAGAGCTGGAGCTGCAGTCGGCTGACATCCTCGCCGACACGGGCGAGGCGGTTACCGTTGACTATCTGTCCGCCGGCGAAGACGGGCTGCACGGCCATGATGGAGCCCACCGTGCCGTTCTTCATCATGGAGATGGTGACGGGATTGGCGAGGGCGACGAGGGCCTCGGGCGGGAACAGCTGCGACAGGGCGGGCGCCAGCGACGAGGGGACAATCTCGGAGGGGTTGACGGTGGTCTCGGCCATGCCGCGGTTGGCATTGAACGTGAAGCCCGTGGCGCTGACGTTGGGGAAGAACTTGGTGAAGGCCTCGCGGCGCTGCTGGCTGGCGGCGTCGACTGAGAGTCGGGCGTTGCTGACGGCGGCGTTATGGGCGAGAGCCGAGTCCTTGAGTTGGGCCAGGGTGTAGCCGGGCTGGGCTGCAACGGTGTTGCAGCATAGGTGACAGAGCAGGGCGAGGAGGTAGAGGAGGGGCTTTTTCATTTCTTACTTTTTTTCAGGCTGACTTTCCAGTAGATGACGGGGAGCATGGTGACGACGAGGATGAGGGAGCCGATGCCGCCGGCGAAGATGGTGACACCGACAGGCATCCAGAACGACGACTGCGCAATAATCATCGGGACCACACCGACGGCGGTGGTGGCGGTGGTAAGGAAGATGGGCACCATGCGGCGCTTGCCGGCCTCGTAGGCGGCCTCGCGGACGGTTAGCCCCGTCTCCTCCTGCCCGTCCTCCGAGGCGGCAGGGGTCTTGAGCAGGCTGTTGGCATGCTCGAAGATAAGGATCTCGTTGCGCATGATCATTCCCATGAGGGTGATGACGCCCATGATGGAGGTGAGGCCGAGCGTGCGGTTCATCAGGCCGAGGCCGACGAGCACGCCGGGTATCATCAGGCCGAGGGCGACGATGCAGACGGTGGTGATGCCGAACTTCTTGAAGTTGAACAGCAGGAAGAAGAAAATGATGACCATGGCGATGGCCACGCCGCCGAAGATCTGGGGCATGGCTTCGCCGTTATACTCGATTTCGCCGCCCACCTCGGAGCGCACGCCGTCGGGAATCTGCATCTCGTGCTCCATGATGTCGGCAATGCGCGACTCGATGGGTGCGGCATAGACGCCGTAGGCAAACTGCGCCGTCACGGTGATGCAGCGCTCGCCGCCGCGGTGCATGATGCGGCTCTCGCTCCACTTGGGGCTGACCTTGGCTATGGAGCGCAGCGGAACGGTGCTGTTGGTGCCGCCGGCGCCCGCCGAGAGCACGGCCATCGGTGTGGCAATGCCGAGGTTCTCAATGTCGGAGAAGGTCATGTCGGCATCGTCCTTGACGACGATGGGCAGTTCGTAGTCGTCCTCATAGACCTGGCCTACGCGCAGGTCGTTGGTAGTAGCGCTCAGGGCGAGGGCCGCGGTGGTGCGCGATATGCCCAGCTGCGCGGAGACCACGGGGTCGAGCTCGACGTTGATGAGCGGGTAGGGCTGCAGGAAGTCGGTGTGTACCCACTCGAGCTCGGGCATCTCGCGCATGCGCAGCATCAGCCGTTCGGCAGCCTCGTGGAGCGAGTCGAGGTCTTCGCCATAGAAGCGGTACTCAAGCTCGGGCACCTCGAGGTAGTCGAGGCGCTTGAAGCGGATGTAGGCCTGGGGGAAGGCCTCGCTCCAGCGGGGCTGGTACTTGGCCAGCAGGTCGAGGGTGGCCTGGTGCGACGTGGTGTTGACGATGAACTGCGCGTAGTTGCGGCCGGCCATCTGCGGGGCGTAGCAGACCATGAAGCGCGGCGACGAGCAGCCCACGAAGCTGGTGATGCACTTGACGTTGTCGTCCTGCTGCAGCACGTGGCGCAGGGAGTCGGCAATGACGCGCGTCTCGGCGATGCCCTTGCCCTCGGGCATGAATATCTCGACGGCAAACTGGTCGCGGTCGGCAAAGGGAAACTGTCGGATTTTCAGCGCGGGCACGATGAGGCACGAGAGCAGGATGATGCCGACGCCGCCCCAGATGGTGAGCCACGGATGACGGAAGGTGAAGTCGAGCACCTTGTCGTAGGTGGTCTGCACCCAGCGGGTGATTGCCCCGCCCCCGCCTCCGCCCTGCTTGGCGACGGGCGTCTTGATGATCAGCACCTCGAGGAAGGGGATGACGGTGACGGCGAGGAAAAGCGACACCATGAGGTTGATGGTGATGGTGACGGGGAAGTCCCTCAGGGCATCGTTGAAGGCGCCCTTCAGCGTGAGCAGCAGCGGGTAGAAGATGACGCAGATGCAGAGTGTGGCGAGCATCATCGGCATGAAATACTGCTTGGCCGAGGCGATGGCGGCCTCCTTGGGGGCGCAGCCCTTGCCGACATACTCCAGATAGCCGTCGATGACGACGATGGCATTGTCGACGACCATGCCGAGCACCACGATGAGGGCGGCGAGGGTGACGATGTTGAGCTCGATGCCCATCATATACATGATAGCCACCGAGACGAAGGTGCTCAGCGGAATGGTGATGGCAGCCACGATGGCCGAGCGCAGGGGGAAGAGCACCATCATGACCAGGACGATGATGGCCATCGAGACGAGCAGGTCGCGCAGGAAGTCGCGGACGCTCGCACCCACGACCTTCGGCTGGTCGGCAATGCGGGTGATGGTGACGTCGTCGGGCAGCTCGTCGGCCGAGAAGCGGCTGAGCACGCGCTCGACCTCATCGCCATACTGTACGATGTTGTTGCCGGGCGTCATCTCCAGCGAGAGCAGCATGCAGGGGTGGCCGTCCTGCTCGATGTAGCTTTCTACGCTGTCGTACTCGCGCACGACGCGGGCCACATCCCTGACGCGGGCCACCTTGCCGCTGACGGGGTCGCTGAAGATAATCTGGTTGGCTATCTCCTCTTCGGTATTGTTGGTGGCCTCGATATGAATAGGTATCTGCTGGTCGTCGTCGCTGATGCTGCCGCTGAGGGTGGTGATGCCCTGCGACTGCAGATGGCTGAAGAGCATCTGCTGGCCGATGCCGTAAGCCTGAAGGCGCTGGCGGTCGACATAGAGCGAGATCTGCTCCTTCTGCTCGCCGTAGGTACGGACATTGGCCACGGAGGGTATGCGGCGCAGGCGGTCGGAGAGCTGGTCGGTGTATTTCTGAAGCTCGCGATAGCTGCGCTGCGGGCTCTCGATGGCAATGAGCAGGGCCGACGTGTTGCCGAAGTCGTCGTTGGCAAAAAGGGCGACGACGCCCGAGGGCAGCGACGATTTGAAGAGGTTGAGGCCGTGCTTGATCTTCGACCAGACCTCATCCTTGTTGTTGACCTCGTCGTTAAGGCGCACCATGACGATGCAGAGACCGTTCTGCGACGTGGTGCTGGTCTTGGCACGGCACACCTCGCCGAAGGTGAACAGGTAGCGCTCGAGGGGCTTGGCCACCTGGGTCTCCACCTCCTCGGTCGTGGCACCAGGGTAGGCGGCTATCACCACGCCCTGACGGATGGTGAATGCCGGGAATTCGTCCTTGGGCATGACGTACATGCCGTAGATGCCCAGTACGAACAGGATGCCGACGATGAGCAGCGATATTGAGTAATGCTCCAGCGGCCAGCGGAGCCAGTCCATCTTCTTCATTTGCGATTTGTTTTTTCGATGTTTCGATGTTTCGATGTTTCGATGCTTCGACGCTTCGACGCCCCTTAAAAGGCGACGCGGGTGCCTTCGCTCAGCTTCTGGTAGCCCTCGGTGATGACGCGCTGGCCGATGTCGATGCCTTCGGTCACGGTGACGTGGTTACCCTGTACGTGGCCTATCTTGACCGGCGTGCGGTGGGCGGTGCTGTCCTTGTCGACGGTCCAGACGAAGAGCGTGCCGTCGGACTTCTTCTGGATTGACGTCACGGGCAGCGAGCGACCGCTGATGGCCTGCGAACCGCTGGTGAGGAATCTGACGCTGGCCACCATGCCGGGCAGCAGGCGGCGCTCGACATTGGCCACGCGTATACGTACATCGTAGGTATGCGTGAGGGCGTCGGCCTGCACACCTTTCTCTATATGGCCGCCCTGATAGCTGCGGTCGATGGCCTCGACCTTGACGGTGGTCATGGTGCTGGGCGTGATGGCGCCAATCTCGGCCTCGGGGATGGCCACCTTAACCTTCACCGTCGAGATGTCGAGAATGCTCACCACGGCCTGCGAAGGCATGGCAGTCTCGCCGGCACCCACCATCTTGCGGCCGATGATGCCGCCGACGGGGGCCACGAGGCGACAGTCGGCAAGGTTCTTCTTGGCCACCTCGAGCTGTGAGCGGGCCTGAGCCACCTTGCTCTGAATCTCGACCCACTGCACCTCGGGCAGCGAGCCATTGTCGTGGAGCATCTGGTAGCGCTGCAGGGCGTCGTTGGCCTGTGCCATCTGGGCCTCGGCGCCGCTGAGCACGTTGCGGGCCTGCGTGGCGTCCATCTCGGCGAGGAGCTGGCCGCGGCTGACGGCCTGTCCCTCGTTGACATACACACGCTTGACCACGCCCATGCTGGTGAAGCTGACGGCCGTGCCGGCGTTCTCCTCGACAATGCCCACGTAGGTGTGGCTGTCGTCGACCAGACCGGGACTCACCAAGAGCGTCTTTACGCGCGTGGGGGCTTTCTGTCCAGTAGTTTTCTTCTCGCTGCAGCCGGTGGTAAGGAGCCAGCATCCGACTGCCAGAATGATTGCGTATCTCATGTGTTTCTTGGTTTTTGGTTGCAAAGATAATAAGAAAAACGGAAAACGGTTGCCAATCGTTTGACTTTTTTTCGATTGGCAACCGTTAATACTCTGTTTTGGGGATGTTTTATATCAGGTGCATCGTACCCATGAGGTAGACAAGACCGAAACCCAGCACCATCGAGATGATGCCCATGATGATGCCGATCTTCGACATCTCGCTCTGCTTGACGAAACCTGTAGCGAAGGCCAGGGCGTTAGGCGGCGTCGAGATGGGCAGGATCATAGCCGACGAGGCGGCGATGGCCACGCCGATGAGCACGGTTCCCGTGCCGCCGATGGGGTCGAGCTTGTCGCCCATGGCTGTGCAGACGATGGCCAGGATGGGCATCAGCAGGGCTGCCGTGGCCGAGTTGCTGATGAAGTTCGACAGGGCGTAGCATATGGCGCCGCCGAGCAGCAGGATGAGCAACGGCGAGAACTCGGCGAAGGGAATGCTCTCGACGGCATTCTCGGCCAGTCCCGACTTGTTGAGGCCGTAACCGAGGGCAAAGCCGCCGGCCACCATCCAGATGACACTCCAGTTAATCTGCTCGAGGTCGCGCTTGTTGATGACTCCCGTCAGGGCGAAGACGCAGAAGGGTATGAGCGCCACGGTATTGGCATTGATGCCGGTGAAGCGGTCGGACAGCCAGAGCAGGATGGTGACGATGAACGTGATGACCACAACCGTTGAGTGGAAGCCCTTCTCCATGCCGCCGTCAATCTTCAGCTCGACGGTCTTCTGCGTGAAGGGGAAGAACTTCAGCAGCAGGCGCCAGCTGATGAACAGCAGCAGGACGACGAGCGGGAACATGAACATCATCCATTGGCCGAAGCCGAGGCCGAGGTTCAGACCCTCAGGGTCGTTCAGGTACTTCAGGGCGATGTTGTTCGGGGGCGTACCGATGGGCGTGCCCATGCCTCCGAGGTTGGCTGCCACGGGAATCGACATGGCCAGTGCGATGCGGCCCTTGCCCTCGGGGGGCAGCTGGCGGAACACCGGCGTCAGGAACGTCAGCATCATGGCGGCAGTAGCCGTGTTCGACACGAACATCGAGAACAGTCCCGTCACGAGCAGGAAACCCAGCAGCACCATCTCGCTGCGCGTGCCGAAGGGCTTCAGCAGCACCTTGGCCAGCTGGGCGTCGAGCCCCGTCTTCGTGGCGGCAATGGCCAGCACGAAGCCGCCGATGAACAGCATGATGACAGGGTCGGCAAACGATCCCATCACACCTTTATAAGATAATAGCGCGCCTACTTCCTCCTCGTTGACCATCGGCGCTATGCCGCTGTCGGAACAGAAGAGCAGCATCAGCACGATGATGGCCACCGACGTGGCCCACGACGAGACAATCTCAAGAATCCACATCAGCGTGGCAAAGGCAAAGATGGCGATGATGCGCTGCTGGATGACGGTCAGGTTCTGGATGCCGAACCACTCGCCGGGCATGTTCCAGAGCAGCAGCGTGACCAGGGCTACAATCAGAATCTTGATGGCACGCTTCGTGCCATCGGCAGGTTGATACTTCCGCTGGTAACGCATCTTGTGGTAGGCGTCGACCAAGTGGAATCCTTCGTAAATATGAAACATATCTTCTTAATTTTTAATGATTTCTCGGTAAGCGGCCGCAAAGGTACGAAGTTTTTGCGAGATGCCGTCCGTCTTCCAGCTTTTTTTGGTTTTTGCTGTCTGCTAAAAGGCGAATTATGGCGCCATAGCCACCCCTCAGCGGCGAGGTTGCCAAGTGGAGTTGGCAATTTTACGGAGAAATGTTACCGTTCAAACTGATTCGCACGAAGTAAACTGGAACAAGAATAATAGCGACTACGAATTTCACCATCCTTTGCGACAAATTTTAAAGGTGTTTTCCCCCTTTGTCGCAATATGAGGGTAGTGTCGCAAGAACTTGGAGCGAAAAACAGGAAAAAACTTGGAAAGGGGTGTTTTTCCGCCGTATCTTTGCATCGTCAATCAGACAAAAAGCAAAAATAAACATAGTATTAACAGTTTATAAAATTAAAGGTTATGACAACGATGAAGAATTTGGTCAAGACGATGTTCATGAACATCCTGACCGCAGGTATTTTCACTTTCGTTTTCACAGCTTGCAGTGACGAAATTGACAACATGAGTGACAACCAGCCCGTCCCCGAGGGTGCCGACACAGCTTTGCTCGAGGCTTACGGTCTCACCTTTAAGAACTTTGACAACGCCGACGACGTGATCATCCTCGACGCTGACACCACCCAGTTGAGCATCAGCAAGGCATACGCCGAGAAGATGCATATCACTTCGTTCGTGAACCACCCGATGGGCATCTGGCACCGTGAGCAGAACCTGCCCTACATCCGCAAGGCTACTGCCGAGAAGATTGTCGGCGACCGCTTCATCGTCGATGTGGTGCCCGCCACCATCGCCGAGATCATGGGCGACAAGAAGGTGCAACTCCAGACCGACATCTACGTGAATCAGGACGCTGGAAGCGTGATGACCCGTGCCGCAGGCACCAACATGCCCGAGTATGCCGCCAAGTATATGGACGACGATGAGGTGCTGCACCCCGCCTACGTCCATCTGACCGACCCCTACGGCTACGATACCGATTTCAGTACGGAGGATGACGAGCCTTCAGAGGCACAGACACGCGCTGCCGCATCAGGCGAGTACGAATATATAACTGCTGAGGATATTGTCGGCAACCAGACCCGCTGGGGCTGCCACAACCGCATCATCGCCTTCGAGAAGGAAGTTGAGAAGAAGCTTAACCTCGCCGTTGGCAAGGGCAGCAAGGACAGTGTTTACGCCGCTTTCAAGGGCAAGATTGAGTTCGGCATCAACTATTTCATCACCATCGACGGTGGCGTGAAGTGGGACTGGATCATCCCTAATCCCTACCTGAAGAAGTTTGAGGCTGGTGTGGACGGCAACTTCGGTTTCGAGGCAGGCGTTACCCTGGGCTTCACCAAGGAGTGGGAACTCGACAAGGACAAGTGGACCAAGGAGCTCATCAAGTTCAAGGGCTATACCTTCACCTTCTGGATCGGCCCGGTTCCCATTGCCATCGTCACTGACCCGCATCTCGACATCGCCGTGGACGGCAAGGTAAGTGGTTCGGTTGAAACAACCCTCAAGTATGAGTACGCCAATTCGTTCAAGGCCGGTTTCGGCTGGGCCGACGGCAAGGGTTTCTACCCCCTCACGTCCTTCAAGGAGGAAGCCAACGACCTGACCTACGAGCCCCCTCATTTCGAGCTGAAGGCAGAAGCTGGCATCGGACTCTACCTGGTATGCGACCTGAAGATCTACGGCCTGGCCGGACCGAAGTTCGGTGTTGGACCACGCCTCGGAGCTGAAATCGAAGGCAACTTCTCGCCCGCCGAAGAGAAAGTCACCGCAAAGGGTAAGATAGCCCTCACACTGAATGCCGTCATCGGTGCCAAGCTCGAAGTCTTAGGATACAAACTGGCTGACACGCAGCTGACCTTCAACCTTCTTCCCGACAAGGAATGGGTACTCTGGGCATTCAACTTCGACCTGAAGGATGCACTCCACAAGAGCCCCAAGCAGACCAAGGAAGAGCAGCAGAAGAGCATGTACCAGGAGAGCCTGAAGCTGATGTTCGACGACGCTGAGCGCTTCGAGAGTTACGAGCGGCTGGTAACGATGCTGATGGACATGAACAATTGGGATCGCCAGCAGGCCGAGGAGGACATCTACAAGATGATGCTGAGATACGTGCCCGACATGGAGTCGGTGAAGGATGCGAAGACCCTGAAGGGCTACATCACCAACGGCCTTGGCGACTACGGCAAGAAAGTGGAGAAGGACTTCGATGCCTTCCTGATTGAGAAGAGCTGGAACGAGGTTTCCGAGGAGCTGATGCAGTGCCCCGCCTACATCGAGAACGCACGCCACTGGAGAAGCTACAGAATGGACATCAACATGGACTTCCTGCACAGGTATTTCGTCAGCGAGAACGGACGTGAGCCGACAAAGACCGCTGATGACCTCGCAACACTGGCCTACTACGTACTGACATACTCGAAGCTGGCCTACATCTACACCCCGGGTTACCGGTCGAAGTTCAACGGCGTACTGGAGAACCTGATAGAGTACGGTAAGACGCTCGGCAAGTACAACGACAAGCAGTTAGAGCTGGCAGCCTACGAGTCGATGTTGGAGATCAATATGAGATACCCCTCTCTCAACTACTCCAACCTTCGCTGGGAGCTTGACCATCCCGCCGTCGAGAAAATCGTCAAGGAGTACGAATGGCAGCTTGACAGAGTGAAGTATTAAAAGACTCCAGACCCCTCCCACCTCCCCTGTTTAGGGGAGGCTTTTTTTGTTTATTGCGACAAATTCGTAGGGGGTGAATTTGATTTGTCGCTTTATTGGCGCCGTGTCGCTACAAGTGGGAAAGGAAAATGCGGAGAAATTTGGGAACAGCCGGAAATCGAACTAACTTTGCATCCAGAAACAATTAAAAAAGACAAGCGTTATGAAAAAGATTATTTCTTATGCAGTGATGATGATGGCGGTTCTGACAACCGCTTGCAGCAACGACGATGATCCCATCGCAGAGTATATGCCTGAGAATGGTGAGGCCAGGACCGTGCTGGTGTATATGGCCGGCAAGAACGATCTCAACGCCATGGTTGTTTCCGACCTCAACGAGATGAAGCAGGGCTCCAGGTTCATAGGCAGCAACGACAACCTGCTGGTGTTCGTATGCCGGTATGAGGGCAACAACATGCCCTGGCTGGCCCGTGTCAAGAACGGCGAAGTGACCGACTCGCTGAGCCTGGCCGATATGGGCATCACCAGCATCGACGGTGAGAATCGCGCCTGCGACCCCGTCGTGATGGAGAGCGTCATGCACTATGCCTTCAGCCACTATCCCGCCACCGGCAACAACTACGGGCTGGTGCTCTGGGGACACGGCAGCGGCTGGCTGATGAAGGACGAGGTGAAGCCTCGGGCCAGCAGAGCCTTTGGCTCCGATTACGGCGTCAGCAAAAGCAGCACCAACGAGCGCTGGATAAACATCACCACGCTGGCTGAAATCCTGAACCGCATGCCCCATCTGAAGTTTATCATGGCCGACTGCTGCAACTTCATGTGCTTGGAGAACCTCTACGAGCTGGCTGGCAACTGCGACTACATCATCGGTTCGCCGGCTGAGATTCCCGGTCAGGGTGCTCCCTACGACCAGATTGTGCCCGACATGTTTGCCGACGGCCAATTCTACACCAGTATTATTGATAAGTACTATCAGAGTATGCACGGACTGCTCCCCCTGACAGCCGTCGTCACCAGCGAGATGGAGCACGTGGCACAGGCTACCCGCGAGGCCCTGCAGGCCGTGCAAAGCACCATTAGCGGCGACTATGCCGACATGACGGGTCTCATCCACTACTACTATACCGACAGCAGATCAGGCTTCAGTCCCGAGTACAACATCTTCTACGATGCCGGCGACTTCTTCCTGGCTCACGCACCACAGGATGTATATCAGCAGTGGAAGCAGGCCTTAGACAAGGCCGTTGTGGAGCACCGCACCGCCACCATCTGGAGTACCGACAAGCGGTGGAGCAAGAAGTACAGCGACTTCACGGTGACGGACGAGAAGATGCACGGTGTGTCGATGTTCGTCCCGCAGGACCCCACCAAGGGCAGCTACGGCAAGTGGAATGTGGATATCAGGCGAACGGCATGGTGGAAAGCCGTGAACTAAAAAATGGCTGGAAGTTTTGGACTTCCAGTTTTTTTGTTTATCTTTGTCGCCGAATAAATTAAGGTATGCAGAAATCCCTGTCGGCACGGCTCACCTACCGCATCATGGCGGTGGTTCTGGTAATGATGGTTGCCATTACCGGCGTGGTGTATTTCACCGTCAGGAAGTATATGCTCGACGAGGCCAAGGAACGCTATCTGGGCTTTCTGCTCGAGAATCATCAGGAGATACGTCGCAAGCTGTCGGATGTCCACGTGGCCGCAATAAACAATGTGCATGACATAGAGCGCGACATTGACAATCCCGACAGGATGTTCGACCACATGGAACGTATTGTCAGGCAGAACCTTCCGATAGTCTGCTGCGCCATATTGTTCCGGCAAGACTATTATCCCAGCAAGGGCAGGGTGTTCGTGCCTTGCGCCAGAAGGAACGCGGCAGACAGCGTTGTGGTGTCGAGGATTGACAGCACGTACAACAGCTACTTCTATAGTGAGTGGTTCCAGAATCAGTTGAAGGCAGACGAAAGCTGCTGGACAAAGCCCTACTTCGAGAGTCAGCTGTTCGCTGGCAACCAGGAACCGCGTCTGCTGACCACCTACACCGTTCCTATCCACGACCGTGACGGTCACCCGGTGGCTTTGCTTGCCGCCGACATGTCGTTGGAGTGGTTGAGAAACGAGCTCATGGAGGACATTCAGGAGATTAACAGTCAATACGAGAAAGGACTTCAACACCAGTCTTACTTCTTTATCGTTAATCGTGACGGCACCATCATCATACATCCTGACAAACAGCGCATGCTGACTCAGTTCGACAAGAATGTTGGCAAAGCGATGCTGGCTCACCGAGGTACCTGCGTGACGGAGGTTGACGGTGTGAAGTCAAGACTGTACTATCGTTCCTTCAAATATGTGAATTGGACGATGGTCATTGTGGCACCTGAAGACGTGATCCTGTCTAATGCCAAGATGCTGAACATCATCATCCTGGCGGTGATGATCATGGGGCTGCTGGCCATTTATCTGTTCTGTCGCCGCCAAATCAAGGAGATTGCCGACCCCTTTGCGGCAAAGAAGGCCGTCATGGAGCGTGAACTGAATATTGCCCACAACATCCAGATGGCCCTGCTGCCCCAATCATTCCCTGAGCATTCCGACCTTGACCTCTACGCCACGCAGACACCAGCCCGCGATGTGGGTGGTGACCTGTACGACTACTTCGTTCACGATGGTCGTCTCGTGTTCTGCATCGGTGATGTCAGTGGCAAGGGCGTACCTGCCGCCCTGCTGATGGCGGTGATGAGGTCGATGTTCCGCAGCGAAGCACGACGTGCCGAGAGTGCTGCCGATGTCGTGGAGACCATGAGTCGCAACCTCTGCGAGGAATATACCGGTGGCGAATTCGTCACGATGTTCGTGGGTGTCCTCGACCTCAGTTCGGGGCGTCTTGACTATTGCAATGCGGGCCATGAGCCGCCTCTCGTGTCGGGTCAGCCGATGGAGGTGAAGCGCAACCTGCCCGTGGGGGCACTCTCGGATTGGGTCTATGAGGGCGGGCTGACTCAGTTGAAGCCTGGCGACACGCTGTTTCTCTATACCGACGGACTCAGCGAGACCAAGAACAGCACTGGCGAGCTGTTGGGCAGAAAGCACGTACAGCAACTCGCCATCGAGCACGCTACCGACACGGCACGGCAGTTGGTGGAGCTGATGGAGGCTGAGGTCCACCGTCATGCAGGCGATGCCGAACAGAACGACGACATCACGATGCTGGCCATCAAGTGGCAGCCCAACCAGATGATGATGCGTGCCTCGATGGACGACATCTCGAGTATAGAACCCTTCATTTCCCTTGTAGCCAAACAGGCTGGGATGGAAGGAAGGGAAGCGAAACGCCTGCGACTGGCCGTAGAGGAGGCCGTCGCCAACATCATCAACCACGGACAGGCCACCGCCATCAGGCTACAGGCAAAGACGGGCGACGGCCAACTGGTGCTGACCATCGATGACGACGGTCAACCCTTCGACCCCACAGCCGACTCCGCCACCGACTTCTCCGTGCCTGCCGACCAGCGTCCCCCCGGAGGTCTGGGCATCATGATCCTCCACCAGATGACCGACGGCCTGGAATACCAACGCCACGACGGACACAATGTGTTGAAGATAATAAAATGTAAAAAAGTGAAAAGGTAAAAAGTAAAAGATAAGATTATGTTGAACATCACGATTAACGAACAGGCTGGAAGGCTCATCGCAGCCCTCGTCGGCGACCTCGACAATGCTGCCAGCAGTCAGGCAAAACGTGGTATCGAACCAGTGTTTGAACGTAAAGACTGCGATGTGGTCATTGACTGTACACAGCTGAATTACATCTCCAGTAGCGGTCTGCGCATTGTTCTCGACGTTTTCAAGCACACGCGCAGCAACGGACACAAGGTCATCCTGAAAAACCTGTCGGAGGATGTGAAGGAAGTCTTCGAACTCAGCGGATTCCTCCAGCTCTTCATTGTTGAATAATCACACATACTGCTATGACCGACGAAGAAATCAAGAAACTGCAAGACGAAGTCACCTACCTGCGTGGCGAAGTCAACCGACTGAAGGACGAAATGGTGCGCCTGGTAAGCCGCAACCTCGACTTGTCGGAACAGCTCGAGTGCAATATCGAATTGTTTCGCCGGACGGCAGTGGCGCGCGAAATCATGGAGGGCAACCTGGAGCGGCAGCGCAATGCCGACCTGCAGGACGACGGTCAGCTGATGGCGCTCATTGAGATGCGTATCGAGAAAGACCGCCCACATCTGCGCCCTGACTTCTGCGCGGCCGACTTGGCCGAGATGCTCGGCGTCAGCCAGAACCGCCTGGCACAGCTCTTCCGTCACCAGACCATCCACCGCACGCCTGATGCCTATATCGACAACCTGCGCGTGCTGGCTGCCCTGCGACTGCTCCGTGAGAAGCCCAACTACACCATCGCCGTCGTGGCCGAGGAGGCGGGCTTCTCAAACGTGCGCACTCTCCAGCGCCGCATTCAGGAGGCCATCGGCATGAGTCCCGTTGACTACCGCCTCATGCTGACCCGCGACCTGTAGTAATTAAAAAATCCCCGCCGGCCAGGCGGGGATTTTACTTATTTCACTTCCCAGATGTCGTTGGTCTCTAACAGCTCAGCGAAGTTGTGATACTTCTTCTGGGCTGAGACCTCAGCAATCTGAGCGTAGACAGCGTCGTTGTAGGTGGGAGCCTCCACGTCGCGGATGACGCCAAGGGCGATGGGGAAACCATCCTCGGGAGTCATCAGGGCCAGCTTCAGCTGCAGGGTGTTGTCCTGACAGTGGGCGTCGTGGGTGAGCACGTCGTCGAGCGTGTAGCCGTCCTTGCCAATCTCGACAACCTTCAGGCCGAAGCCCTGCTGCACCAGTCCATACTCGTTGTTCTCGCCGAAGACGAGCTTCTCGCCGTGGCGCACGTAAATGGCGTTCTTCTTGCGGCCCTCGTTGTTGTAGACCAGGTCGTGGCAGTGGTCGTTGAAGATGACGCAGTTCTGCAGCACCTCGGTCACCGAAGCGCCCTTGTGCTCGTAGGCTGCCTTCAGCACCTCAACGGTGCCCTTGGCGTCGGTAGCCACGCAGCGGGCGAAGAAGTGGCCGCGGGCACCGAAGCACAGCTCGGCGGGACGGAACGGGTCCTCGACAGTTCCGTAGGGACTCGACTTCGAGACGAAGCCACGGGGCGACGTCGGCGAATACTGGCCCTTGGTCAGACCGTAGATGCGGTTGTTCAACAGAATCATGTTCAGGTCGATGTTACGGCGGTTGGCATGGATGAAGTGGTTACCGCCGATGGCCAGTCCGTCGCCGTCGCCCGACACCTGCCAGACGGTCAGGTCGGGGTTAGCCACCTTGGCGCCGGTGGCGATGGCGGCGGCACGTCCGTGGATGGTGTTCATGCCGTAAGTAGCCATGTAGTGCGGCAGACGGCTCGAACAGCCGATACCGCTGATAACTGCCACATTCTCAGGAGCTACGCCAATCTCGGCCATAGCCTTATGGAGCGAAGCCAGGAAGAAGTGGTCGCCACAACCCGGACACCACCGCGGCTGTCCTTTCTTGAAATCTTGTGCACTGTAACTCATATTGTCTATTTTTTATACAAAGATTATAAGATTTTGAAGATTTTTTCTGTCTTGGAGTCCGTAGATTATGGATTTTGCTGAATGTTGTAACGCTCATATTTCAATGACGTCTCGCCAAAATTCAAGAGTACAGCAATCTTGCAACCAGCTACTTTTGCATAATTCATGGCTTGGGCACGAAAGATGTTCTCCAGTTCCTTAACTGCTTTCAGCTCCACTATGATTTGGTCATAGCATATAAAATCAGGAACAAACGCTGTCTTCAGTACCACTCCTCTGTATGTGGCGTGTAGCGAATATTCGCGTTTATAAGGAATCTGACGATGTTGTAATTCAATTTCGAGAGCGTCCTGGTACACTTTTTCGGTAAAGCCACACCCGAGTTCACGGTGGACAGCCATTGCCGCACCTATTATCTCGTGTGTCTCAACTCCACTTGTGTAAACCATAACCAAAAATCTTTTAAATCTTTAAATCCTCCAAGGCCAAAAATCTTTTAAATCTTTAAATCTTTGTTTTCTATTGATTTATTTCTTAATTATCTCTTCGAACGCATTGACGAGTTCTTCGACCACGAACGGCTGACCCTTTACCTGGTTGAACTGGTAGGGCACGAAGCCGTCGACCTTCATGCGCAGGTAGGCGGCGAGCTGACCCATGTTCTGTTCGGCCACCACCACCTTATTATATTTAGAGAGCACGGCGGCAGTGTTCTTGGGCAGCGGGTTCAGGTACTTGAAGTGAGCCTGAGCCACCTTGTAGCCCATCTGACGGAGTTCGTCCATGGCCGAGTGCAGGTGGCCGTAGGTAGAGCCGAAGCCCACAATCAGCAGGTCGGCATCGTCGATGTCGCCGCTGACCTCCAGGTCGGGCACCTCGATGTTGGCAATCTTCTGCTGGCGCAGACGCGTCATCAGGTCGTGGTTCTCAGGGTTCGTCGAGATGGCGCCGGTATTGCTGTCCTTCTCCAGTCCGCCGAGGATGTGGGCGAAACCCTCGCGACCAGGCACAGCCCAGTAGCGGGTGCCGTTCTCGGCACGCATGTAGGGCGTCCACTTGCCCTTCAGCTCCTCGGGCACGTATGGCGGATTGATGGGGTCGAGCTTGTCCATCTCGGGCAGTTTGAAGGCTCCCGAGCCGTTGGCCACGAAGGCATCGGTCAGCAGCACGACGGGCGTCATGTGCTCCAGTGCCATCTTGCAAGCCTGGTAGGCGGCGTCGAAGCAGTCGGTGGGACTGGTGGCAGCCATCACCGGCATGGGGCTCTCGCCGTTGCGGCCGAAGAGAGCCTGCAGCAGGTCGGTCTGTTCCGACTTAGTGGGCAGACCGGTGGCGGGACCGCCGCGCTGCACGTCGAGCACGACGAGCGGCAGCTCCATGATGACGGCCAGGTTCATAGCCTCAGACTTCAGGCAGATGCCAGGGCCAGAGGTTGAGGTCACGCCGAGGGCACCGGCGAACGAAGCGCCAAGAGCCGACGAGCAGCCGGCAATCTCGTCCTCGCACTGCACGGTGATGACGCCGCACGACTTGTGCTTCGACAGCTCGTGCAGCACGTCTGTGGCCGGTGTGATAGGGTAGGAGCCGAGGTAGAGCTTCAGTCCGGCCTTTTCGGCAGCGGCGATGAAGCCGTAGGCCGTGGCCTTGTTACCCGTAATGTCCATATAGCGGCCGGGCTCCTTCACCTTCGACTCCACGCGGTAGACGTTGACCGTCGACGAGTGGGTGTTGTGACCATAGTCCCAGCCAGCCTGAATCACCTTGATGTTGGCCTCGGCGATGGCGGGCTTCTTGGCGAACTTGTCGCGGAGGAAGTTGTTCACCAGTTCCAGGTCGCGGTCGAAGAGCCAGCAGACGAGTCCCAGTGCGAACATATTGCGGCACTTCAAAACAGACTTCATATCGATGCTGGCCCCCCCTACTGCCCCCGAGGGGGCTTCATTACTCTTGCCAACTATTGTGGCCCCCTCGGGGGCTGAAGGGGGGGCTGGCATGAGTGCTTGTTTCACCATCGTCGTCAGCGGGCACTGGATGACGCGGTCGGGGTCGATGCCCATCTCGCCGAGGTAGTCCTCGGTCTTGAACTGCGCCTTCTCCAGATCCTTCGGACCGAACGAGTCGGTGTCGATGATAATCGTTGCGCCGGGCTTGGCGTAGCGGTACTGCGTCTTCAGCGCGGCGGCGTTCATGGCCACCAGCACGTCGCACTTGTCGCCGGGCGTGTAGACCTTGCCCGCTCCGATGTGTACCTGAAAGCCCGAGACGCCCGTCAGCGAGCCTTGCGGGGCGCGGATGTCAGCGGGGTAGTCGGGGAACGTAGAGATGCCGTTTCCCACCGTGGCGCTGACGGTTGAAAAAATGTTTCCGGCCAACTGCATGCCGTCGCCGGAGTCACCCGAGAAGCGGACAACAACCTGGTCCAGCTCCTTCACTTCTAAAACTTCTGCCATTTTCTATTTAGTTTTAAACTACGTTTTGCAAAATCGGCTGCAAAATTATTCATTTTTGCCCGAAATGCCAAAGAAAATGCAAAGAAAGTGCATATTCGCCCCGTTTTCTTGCAAATATGCACTCTCTATACAATAAATATTCATCCCAAGTTTGTCGTTTTCCTGCCTGTTAGCCGCTGAAATAAGGCTAACAGAAGCATTGCTTACCAGTTTTCATTGAAAATTTTGCACGATTTGAAAAAAACCGTACCTTTGCGCCATATAAACAGATTTAATTATACAATTTATGAAAGCAGTAAAACTTTGGATGTTCGCTGTCATCCTGACCATCAACGGCGCAATGAGCCTTCTGGCATCCAGCGACAACGAGGTGCAGAATCGCAGAGCTGAGTTTTGAGGATTAGTTCCTCAGGACAGGCACTGCCTTTTGCTCAAAACCCGGCGCCTTTTGCCCAAAACCCGGCGCCTTTTGCTCGTAAACCCCCGCCTTTTGCTGAAAAGGCGGGGGTTTACGTCAGGGTGTCGGTTCGAGTGTCGGTTCCAGCCTCCGAAGGCTGGCGGCGAGCGTGGTTTTGCCGATTATTCCGGCTGTTTTTGCTATTATAGTTGCCATTCGCACTTTATATCCTACACTTCCTACACTCCCTACACCTAAGAAAGTTCAACAGGTGTAGGGAGTGTAGGAAGTGCAGGGTAACTCCTGTGAATAACAATTATATGCCAGGAGTTCAGGCCATGAGGATTTCGTAGAGCTCCTTCATGCCCTCGGAGGCACCCTTCTGAATCTGCTTCACGCGAGCGCCAGCCGAGACGGGGTTCGGGTCGATCAGGTAGACGGGCGTCGAGGGGCGGGCGTAGTGCAGCAGTCCGGCGGCGGGATAGACCACCAGCGACGTGCCGATGATAATCAGGATGTCGGCCTCCTGCACCTCGTCGGCAGCGATGCCGATGTTTGGCACGGCCTCGCCGAAGAAGACGATGTAGGGGCGCAGCAGCGAGCCGTCGCCGGCCTTCGTGCCGGGGGCAATCTCGCAGTTGTCGGGCGTCAGCTGCTGGATGTAGCGCGGGTCGTCGACATCGTTGCTCGAGCAAACCTTCATCAGTTCGCCGTGCAGGTGGATGACCTTCGACGAGCCGGCCTGCTCGTGCAGGTTGTCGACGTTCTGCGTCACCACCGTCACGTCGTACTTCTGCTCGAGGGCGGCCACGAGCTTGTGCCCCTCGTTGGGCTTCACGCCCCAGCACTTCTTGCGCAGCATGTTATAGAAGTTCGTCACCAGCGTGGGGTCGGCCAGCCATCCCTCGTGGGTGGCCACCTGTGCTACGGGATATTCCTCCCACAGTCCGTCGGCATCGCGGAAAGTCTTCAAGCCGCTCTCCACCGACATGCCGGCACCAGTCAATACAACTATCTTTTTCATACACAAAACGATTAAATTTGTGCAAATATACGCATTTTAGGTCAAAAGGTGGCGGCCTTTAACTCCTTTTAACTCCTTTAACTCCTTTAACTCCCTAAAAAGTAGTACCTTTGCGCCGATTTTCGAAAATTTGTACCTTATTATTAAAGAGAAAGCATGGATAAAGTAAGTTATGCCCTTGGTCTGGGCATTGGTCAGCAGTTGGCACAGATGGGTGCCTCTGACCTGAACATCGACGATTTTGCTCAGGCCATCAAGGACGTTGTCAGCGGCAGCGAACTGAAGGTTCAGCACCGCGACGCACAGCAGATTGTACAGGATTATTTTGCAAAGAAAGAAGAGAAGCTCAATGCCGAGCGTGCCGTGCAGGGCAAGGCTCATAAGGAGGCCGGCGAGAAGTATCTGGCCGAGAATGCCAAGAAGGAAGGCGTCGTCACGCTGCCCAGCGGCCTGCAGTATCAGGTGCTGAAAGAGGGTAACGGCAAGAAGCCCAGCGCCAAGGACACCGTGAAGTGCCACTACGAGGGCTTCCTCATCGACGGAACAGTGTTCGACAGCAGCGTTCAGCGCGGCGAGCCCGCCACGTTCCCCCTGCAGCAGGTCATTGCAGGCTGGACCGAGGGCCTGCAGCTGATGCAGGAGGGGGCCAAGTACCGCTTCTTCATCCCCTACCGTCTGGCTTACGGCGAGGGCGGTGCCGGACAGATGATTCCCCCGTTTGCAACGCTGATCTTCGACGTGGAGCTGATTGAGGTGGTTTAGCCTCGATACATCGTAACATCGGAATATCGAAATATCGAAACATCGAATAATAAAAAAACAAAAAGCAATGAAAAAATTATCTATCGTAGCCGCTATGGCTATTGTGGCCGCAGGCTTCACCGCTTGCGGCAATGGCACTCCGAAGGCCAGCCTGAAGAGTGATGTCGACTCCATGAGCTATGCCATCGGTATGGCCCAGACTCAGGGTCTGAAGGACTATCTCGTAGAGCGCCTCGGCGTAGACACCGCCTACATGGGCGAGTTTATCAAGGGTCTGAACGAAGGCGCCAACGCTGGCGACAACAAGAAGAAGGCCGCCTACTATGCCGGTATCCAGATTGGTCAGCAGATTGCCAACCAGATGGTGAAGGGCATCAACCACGAGGTGTTCGGTGACGACTCTACGAAGACCATCTCAATGAAGAACTTCATGGCCGGTTTCGTCAGCGGAACCACTGGCAAGGGTGGCCTGATGACCGCCGAGGAGGCTCAGACAACTGCTCAGACCAAGATGCAGGAGATCAAGTCCCGCGAGATGCTGAAGACCTATGGCCCCAACAAGGAGGAAGGTGAGAAGTTCCTCGCTGAGAACGCCAAGAAGGAAGGTGTGAAGACACTGGATGGCGGTGTGCAGTACAAGGTCATCAAGGAAGGTACTGGTGCCATCCCCGCCGACACCTCGCTCGTGAAGGTACACTACGAGGGCCGTCTGCTCAACGACTCTGTCTTCGACAGCTCTTACAAGCGCGGCGAGCCTATCACCCTGCGCTGCAACCAGACCATCAAGGGTTGGACTGAAGCCATGGTCCACATGCCTGCCGGCTCTATCTGGGAGGTTTACATTCCCCAGGATCAGGCTTATGGCGAGCGTGAGCAGGGTATCATCAAGCCCTTCTCAGTGCTGGTATTCAAGATTGAACTTTTGGAGGTGAACCCTAAGAAGTAAACAATGAAGAAGGTCGTATTATTAGCACTCGCTGTCATGGCGAGTGCTTCTTTTTGCACAGTTGATGCAAAGAAGAAGAAAAAGGAAGTAGTGGAGGAGAAGCCCGTCGTCGTTCCCGTGGAACTGAAGAACGGCTCCGACTCCGTCAGCTATGCCGCCGGTATGGCTATCACCAACGGTCTGATGCCGTTCCTGAAGCAGCAGCACGGTCTCGACTCTGCCAATGTCGGCACGTTCCTCAAGGCTTTCGAGGAGGCCATCAACGCCGGCGATTCACCCGAGGCCAAGGCCCGCATAGCCGGTGCCGAGATTGCCAACCAGGTAAAAAGCCGCATGCTGCCCGGCATCAGCGGCGACTTCAAGGACTCTCCCGACACCATCGTCGCCAACCTCTTCTACCGTGGATTCATCGACGCTATGAAGCAGGACAGCACGCACTTCAGCCAGGCTGCTGCCGAGGATTTCTTCAAGATGAAACAAGAGGTCGACAAGAAGGCCAAGGACGAGAAGCTCTACGGTGCTAACCGCGAGGCCGGCGTACAGTTCCTGAAGGAGAATGCCAAGAAGGAGGGTGTCATTACCACCGCCTCTGGTCTGCAGTACAAGGTGCTGGTGCAGGGCGAAGGCCAGGTGCCCCAGAAGACCGACAAGGTTCAGGTACACTATGAGGGCCGCCTGGTTGACGGCACCGTCTTCGACGCCTCGAAGAAGCATGGCGACAAGCCGCTGGAGTTCCGTGCCGACCAGGTCATCAAGGGCTGGACGGAGGCTCTCACGATGATGCCCGTCGGCTCGAAGTGGCAGCTCTTCATTCCGCAGGAGCTGGCCTACGGCGAGCGCAACACAGGCAGCATCAAGCCCTACTCCGCACTCATCTTCGATGTCGAGCTGGTAGGCATTGTCGGTGACAAGCCTGCAGAGCCAGCCAAGGCCGAACCCGCCAAGCCGGCGGCGAAAAACACCAAAAAGACAGCCAAGAAGAAGTAAAAACTTTATAATGTGCCACGAAAGTGGCACATTTTTTTATTTTTTCCGTGGGTTTTGTTGCTCAATTCAGCAAAAATGGTTACTTTTGCTGACAAAATGTAACGAAAACGCTTTAACATGGAAAAAATCGACAATCTCGACAAGAAAATTCTGAGCATCTTGTCAAAGAATGCGCGCATCCCGTTCAAGGATGTCGCAGCAGAATGCAATGTGTCGCGCGCGGCTATTCATCAGCGCGTACAGCATCTGATAGAGGCCGGCGTCATCACGGGCAGCGGCTTCGACGTGAACCCCAAGAGCCTCGGCTACAGCACCTGTACCTACGTGGGCATCACCCTCGAGAAAGGCTCCATGTACAAGGATGTGGTCGAGGAGCTGCAGCACATCCCCGAGGTGGTGGAGTGCCACTTCACCACGGGTCCCTACACCATGCTCGTCAAACTCTATGCCCGCGACAACGAGCAGCTGATGGAGCTGCTTAACGGCTGTCTGCAGGGCATCCACGGCGTGATGTCCACCGAGACGCTCATCTCGTTGGAGCAGAGCATTAAGCGCGAGATTCCCGTACACTTTGAAGAGATTGAGAAGTGAAAAGTGAAGAGTGAAAGGTGAAAAGTTTTAGTCTGCAGAACCATATCGACGCGGTGTACAGCGGCTATCCCGCTGCCAGCCGTCAGCCCGTCATTGGCATTACGGGCAACTACGAGGACCTTACCTGCAAGCTGGGCAAGGGCTATTACCAGTCGGTCATCCGTGCCGGGGGCACGCCCGTCATTATTCCGCCGTCGGCCGATAAGGCCGTGCTGATGAACACGCTCGACCACATCGACGCGCTCATCCTCAGCGGTGGCGGCGACATCAACCCCTTGTACTGCGGCGAGGAGCCGGTGCCCGGACTCAGAGGCATCAACAGCGAGCGCGACCTGCCTGAGCTGCTCATCACCCGCCTGGCCTACAACCGCCAGATGCCCATGCTCGGCATCTGTCGCGGCATTCAGACGCTGGCCGTGGCCCTTGGGGGGAAGGTTTGTCAGGACATAAGCCCCGCCCCCTCCCCCGTAGGGAGGGGAGGCATGGTCAAGCATTCGCAGGATGCCGACCGCTCGGAGCCGACCCACTCCGTCACCATCAGCGAAGGTTCCACCTTATATAATATATATATAGACGTGCTTAGCACTCCCCCTCTACGGGAGGGGGATGGGGGGAGGCTTGAGGGGGATGGGGGGAGGCTCCTCGTCAACTCCTTCCACCACCAGGCCGTCAGCGAGCCGGGCGAGCGGTTCCGTGTCGTGGCTACTGCCACTGACGGCATCATCGAGGCCATCGAGAGCTCGGAGTTCAAGAGCATCCTCGGCGTGCAGTGGCACCCGGAGTGTCTGGGCGACGACGGTCTGCCCCTGTTTGAGTGGCTCGTCGCTGAGGCTAACGCCTACCGCCATGCCCACGAGGTTCACAACCGTGTGCTGACGCTCGACACCCACTGCGACACGCCGATGTTCTTCCCGCAGGGCATACACTTCGAGCAGCGCGACCCCCGCATACTCGTCGACCTGCACAAGATGACCGAAGGCCGGCAGGATGCTACCATCATGGTCGCCTACCTGCCGCAGCCGAAGATGGGCGAGACCTTCTCCAGCAAGGTCGACTTCGACGTGCAGGGCCCCACGGAGTATGCCGACCTTATCTTCGACAAGATTGGGGAGATTGTCAAGGCCAATGCCGACTACATTGCCCTGGCCCGCACCCCCGGCGACCTCTACGAGAACAAGCGCCACGGCCGCAAGTCGGTCATGCTCGGCATCGAGAACGGGCTGGCCCTTGGCGGCGAGCTGAAGAATGTCGAGCACTTCGCCGACCGAGGCGTGGTCTATATCACCCTATGCCACAACGGCGACAACGACCTCTGCGACTCCTGCCGAGGCTGCAACACCCACGATGGCGTCAGCCGCTTCGGCGAGCAGGTCATCCGCGAGATGAACCGCCTCGGACTGATGGTCGACCTGAGCCACGCCGGCGACAAGTCGTTCTACGACGCCCTCGACATCAGTCAGACGCCCATCGTCTGCAGCCACTCGTCGTGCCGCGCCCTCTGCGACCATCCCCGCAACCTCACCGACGACCAGATGCGGCGTCTGGCTGCTGCGGGCGGCGTGATGCAGATCACCCTTTACAACGGTTTCCTCGTCAAGGACGGCGAGGCTACTGTCCTTGATGCCATCGCCCATTTGGAGCATGCCATCCGCGTCATGGGCATCGACCACGTCGGCTTGGGCACCGACTTTGACGGCGACGGCGGCATTAGCGGCTTGCGCGACTCGTCGGAGCTGATCAACTTCACGCGCCAGCTCCTTGCCCGCCGCTACTCCGAGCGCGATATCCAGAAGATCTGGGGTGGCAACTTCCTCCGCGTCATGACACAAGTACAGAAGAAATGAGAAATGAGAAATGAGGAATGAGAAATGAAAAGCTATGAATAAGATAATGTATTTATTGGCACTCATTGTGCTGACAGCCTGCGGCAACACCAGCAAAAGTACTATGGAAACAGCAAATTCCGAACCCGTCGGCCCGGCGTTCATGGCCGACTCGGCCTACCTGTTCTGCCAGCAGCAGTGCGACTTCGGACCGCGCACGATGAACAGCGAGGCCCACGACCGCTGCGGCGAGTGGATTGCCGCGAAGTTCCGCCAGTATGGCATGGAGGTCACGCTGCAGAAGGCCGATCTCCGGGGCTACGACGACACCCGTCTGCGCAGCACCAATATTATAGCCTCGTATCGCCCGGAGCTTACGCCGCGCGTGCTGCTCTGTGCCCACTGGGACAGCCGGCCCTGGGCCGACAACGACCCCGACGAGGCTAACCATCGTAAACCCGTGATGGCTGCCAACGACGGCGCATCGGGCGTGGCTGTCATGCTCGAAGTGGCACGGCTGTTGGCGGGCGACACGCTCACCGTGGGCGTCGACTTCGTCTGTTTCGATGCCGAGGACTGGGGCACCCCGCAGTGGGTAGAGACGGAGGGGAGCGATGCCGACACCTGGGCGCTCGGTGCCCAGTACTGGGCCATGCAGTATGCAGCCGACGCCTCGGCTCCCCGCTACCGCTACGGCATCCTGCTCGACATGGTGGGCGGCCAGGGGGCCCGCTTCTATCAGGAGCAGGTGTCGCTCGCCTTCGCCCCCGACGTCGTGCGCCGTGTGTGGAGTGCCGCCCAGACGGTCGGCTACGGCAGTCTGTTCCCCAAGGAAGAGGGCAACGCCATCACCGACGACCACCTGCCGCTGAACCGCGTGGCAGGCATCCCCTGCATCGACATCATCCCCCACTATCCCGACTGCGAAGCCAGCTCCTTCGGCCCGACGTGGCATACCGTCAACGACGATATGCAGCACATCGACCGCAACACCCTCCAGGCCGTCGGTCAGACCATCATCCAGGTGCTGTTCAGCGAGTAGCAGTTGGGTTACTCCGACCAACCCGCCCACTTGCTCCGTTCAGCTCGGCACCCCTTAGTGAATATCCAAGACGTAACAGCACTCATAGAACTTGTCCTAAAACAGTAGTCGGAATAAGATGCACAGAAAAAATATAGAAAAAAACAGAGAATTATTTGGACGTTTCGAAAATTATGCTTAAATTTGCAGCGGAGTTTATAAACTGATAACTTAAAATATAGTTTAATATGAAACAAAACAATCAATCGTCGTGGGCTGCGCGCCTACGCGGCATAGTGGCACTAAGCCTCATGCTGCTCGTCTCAGCTGGTACTATGGCTGCGGACAAACTGACCATCAAGCCTGACATCAAGGCTGGTGCTGACAAAGGTACAATTACCATCTCGCTTGACAACGAGACTTCTTACACGGCTTTCCAGATGGAAATTACGTTGCCTGCTGGGCTGACCATTGAGAAACAAACCAATGATTATAGCGCAATGAGCATTGTCACTGAGCGTAACAATGCCCACCAAGTGCTCTACAACCAATTGGAGTCGGGTGTCATTAAAGTGGCCGCTTTCTCGTTCGATGGTACCACCGGCAATGAACCTTTCACGGGAAACTCCGGCGACCTGCTTGTCATTGAAGTGAATGTTGCTTCAAACTACACGCCTGCAGATGTCGATATCCAAGATATCAAATTCGTGAGATTAAGTAAAGTGGCTGAAGAGAACCTCACTGCTGTCACTGACTTTGAAGTCGTGAATGAGCAGGGTGGTCTGATGGGTGACGTCAACGGCGACGGTAAGGTTGATACTGCTGATGCAGTCAAGGTTATCTATAAGTTCTTGGGTCTTCCGATGACAGGTACGTTTGATGAATCTGTTGCAGATGTGAATAATGATGGTAAGATTGACACAGGAGATGCAGTTCAGATTATATTTATATTCATAAATAACTAATAAGAGAATTATGAAAAAAGTATTCTTTACAATTATGATGAGTGCCATTTGTGGAATGGCAACAGCGCAATCAGTCTATATACCCAACGTCCAAATCCTCCAAGGTGGGAAAGCATATTTTCACATTTTTGTGAATGTTGGTGACAAGACAGATTTAGTTGGTATGCAATACGAGAGCCTTAACCTTCCCACAGGTCTTTCCGTAACAGGAGAAGTTACAAAATGGGATGCTAATGGACAGTTTTTAGCTGCTGGAACAAAATTATCTGCAGTATCTATGCCTAAGGGCACAACCCCGACGTTCTTTCCCACTGGAGAGTTTGAAATCGGCGCTGTAGAGATTGAGGCTTCTGAAGATATGGTCTTAAAGGATTATACTGTAACGATTCCTGCTAATGATTGTGTATTTATGTCAGAAGCAACTAATTATCCGATTGCAGAAAAAATTAGTTTTAAGGTATCGGTTGTTAATCGCCTGATACTCGACGAGAATTCAGCAATTGCTCCTTCTGCAACAACGGGCAAAGTTGATGTCCACGTAGCGCGTACTATTAATGCTGGTTCATGGAGTACAATATGCCTGCCTATATCTCTTAATCAAACTCAAGCAGTTGCTGCTTTTGGCTCTGACGCTCTGTATGGAGAATTTGACGGTTTCTCAACCGAGTATACCGACCTTAATGATGTCACTCCAGATGCAATTGTCCTGAAATTTAAGAAGCTGACGTTATCTGCCAGGTCGCAATTAGGTGCAGGAAAGCCCTATCTCATCAAAACTACAAAGAATGTAGACGGTTTCGACGTAGATGGTGTGCAGATTGTCAACACTGTTACAAGTGTGGATAAGGATGACGAAAATAAAACCGACGGCAGTTTCGTTGGCACATTAGCAAAGACTAAGGTTCCTGCTGATGCATTGTTTATCAGCGGTAATAAATTCTGGTACTCAACAGGTGATAGTGAAACAAAAGCCTTCCGCGCTTGGTTTGCTTTAGGTGCTGTTCTCGATAAGGAGACTACAGACTTCTCTTCAAGAGTTATGATTAAGTTTATCGATGATGATGCTACCGGCATTAAGAGTGTGAATACAACTAGTGGTGAAGAGATTTACACCCTGAGCGGACAGCGTGTAAAGAACGCTGGCAAGGGCGTGTATATCGTGAATGGTAAGAAAGTCATTAAAAAGTAAATGAAGATAGCTATGAAGAAAGTATATTTTGCTCCCCAAACGGAGATACTGGAATACATGACAGAAGAGATGATTGCCGCCAGCGGCATCACAGTTGAAGGAGATGGAGGCCTCTTCGACGAAACCCCAATTGGCTTTGGAGGAATTGATACAGGTGAACTCGATCCCGAGTCGCGCATCCCGATGGGTAAGTTCATCTTCGGTGAGTAATCTTCCGAAGAAGAAATAAACTGATGAGGCGCAGTTTTACGCCAGTGCCTGCCGGAACCACTCCGGCAGGCATTTTTTTTGCTTTTTTCTGTTAAAAGTGATTGTCGTTTGGATATTTTTTGTATCTTTGCGTCGTAAAAATTAAAAAGTGTACTATGGCAACAATGGTAAGGCAGCCTCTTAATGCTGCACAAATAGAACTATTAAACTCTGTAGCCCATTTGGATTCGGAGGAAGACTTACGTGAGTTGAAACACACATTGTCTTTGTTCTTTGCCAAATTGGCTGACAAAGAAATGAATCGCCTATGGGATGAGGGAGTTCTCAACGATGAGGTAATTGAGAGTTGGAGACACGAACATATGCGTACTCCATATCATCCAAAAATGTAATAGGCTGATGAGGCAAGTAGTCGTTGATACCAATTGTCTGCTTCGCATGATACCGTTGCGGAGTAAGTAAATGCTTTGCTGAAGAGTAATTGTATTAAATTCTTTGATCCACATTATCATTTTCAGTTGATTGCCCAAGATCCAGACGGTAACAAGTTTGTTGATTGTGCTATTATAGCCAGTGCGGACTTCCTTGTAAGTGAAGATAAACACTTCAATGTGTTAAAGGATATACCATTCCCCAAAGTGAATGTTATTACGCTTGAGCAATTCCTTATCGATCTGCAAAAACGTCCTTCTGGTTAAGTGCTTTTTTTTCATAAAATATGAAACGTAAAACATGAAATACATATGGCAATGAGAAGATGGAACAAGTGTAAGAACAAAGTGCTGACACAGATGCTGACGTGGCTCGGCATCGGCTCGTCGGCACTGCTGTTCATGGCCTGCTACGGCCCGGCGCCGAGGAACTACCAGCCGGAGCCTTACGACATCGGCGATGACACCGTGGAGTATGTGACGGACGACTCGCAGGAAGTGGTGGAGCAGGCTGACTCAGTGACCGTTGTCGACGAGCAACGGTGAACGCGCACACTCCTTTTGATATGTCGAAGTGGCAAAAGTGTCGCTTCGACATTTGTTTTTTGATACTTTAACGCAGAAAGGCGCGCGCGTCGGTAATTTCTCAATTTTCAATTGTCTGTTTTCAATTCTTTTTCGTACCTTTGCACCCGTAAAAAGAGTGAGTATTCATCATAACAAAAAAATAACAACAAAAGTATGGCAAAGTTAGATTTGACACAGTATGGCATCACTGGTTCAACCGTGATTGCCCACAATCCGTCGTATGAGTTCCTCTTTGAGGAGGAGATGAAGCCCGGACTGACCGGCTTTGACAAGGGTCAGCTCACTGAACTTGACGCCGTGAACGTGATGACCGGCATCTTCACTGGCCGTTCGCCCAAGGACAAGTACATCGTGAAGGATGCACAGAGCGAGGACAAGGTATGGTGGCCTACCGAGGACTACCCCAACGACAACCACCCGATGAGCGAGGAGGTCTGGGCCAAGGTGAAGGAGATTGCCATCAAGGAGCTGTGCAACAAGAACCTGTACGTGATGGACGCTTTCTGCGGTGCCAACGAGGCTACCCGTCTGCGTGTCCGTTTCATCGTCGAGGTGGCCTGGCAGGCTCACTTCGTGAAGAACATGTTCATCCAGCCTACCGCTGAGGAACTGGAGTCGTTCGAGCCGAACTTCGTCATCTATAATGCCTCGAAGGCCAAGATTGAGAACTTCAAGGAGCTGGGTCTTCGTAGTGAGACTTGTGCCGCCTTCAACACCACGAGCCGCGAGCAGGTGATTATCAACACCTGGTACGGCGGCGAGATGAAGAAGGGTATGTTCTCGATGATGAACTACTACCTGCCCCTGCAGGGCATCGCTTCGATGCACTGCTCGGCCAACACCGACATGGAGGGTAAGAACACCGCTATCTTCTTCGGCCTCAGCGGCACTGGTAAGACCACGCTGTCGACCGACCCGAAGCGCCTGCTCATCGGCGACGACGAGCACGGCTGGGACGACGAGGGCGTGTTCAACTTCGAGGGTGGCTGCTATGCCAAGGTTATCAACCTCGACAAGGAGAGCGAGCCTGACATCTACAACGCCATCCGCCGCGATGCACTGCTCGAGAACGTCACCGTCGACGAGGCCGGCAAGATTGACTTCGCCGACAAGAGCGTGACCGAGAACACCCGCGTGAGCTATCCCATCAACCACATCGAGAAGATTGCCCAGAAGGTGAACGGCAAGAGCGCCGGTCCCGAGGCTAAGAACGTCATCTTCCTCAGTGCCGATGCCTTCGGCGTGCTGCCTCCCGTGAGCATCCTGACCCCGGAGCAGACGAAGTACTACTTCCTCTCGGGCTTCACGGCTAAGCTCGCTGGAACAGAGCGTGGCATTACCGAGCCTACTCCTACCTTCAGCGCTTGCTTCGGCCAGGCATTCCTCGAGCTGCACCCCACAAAGTATGCTGAGGAGCTGGTGAAGAAGATGGAGAAGAGCGGTGCCAAGGCTTATCTGGTGAACACCGGTTGGAACGGTACGGGCAAGCGTATCTCTATCAAGGATACCCGTGGTATTATTGACGCTATCCTGGGTGGCGACATCCTGAACGCTCCCACGAAGAAGATTCCTTACTTCGACTTCGAGGTTCCCACACAGCTCAACGGCGTGGCTTGGGGCATTCTCGATCCTCGCGACACCTATCAGAACCGCAACGAGTGGGAAGAGAAGGCCAAGGATCTGGCTGCCCGCTTCATCAAGAACTTCAAGAAGTACGAGGGCAACGAGGCCGGTAAGGCTCTGGTCGCCGCAGGACCGAAACTCTAAGAAGTGAAAAGTGAGAAGTGAAAAGTGATAAGTTGGCCGTGCCGAAAGGTGCGGCCAATTTTCTTTTTGATATATGTCAAAAAGCAAAGTGTTTTAGGCAATAACTTTTCACTTTTCACTTCTAACTCCTCGCTTCTTCGTACCTTTGCATTCAGTAGTCGTGAGACTACGTCGTTATTCATTAGGTTAGTAGTTAATAGATTAAGGTAAAGATTATGTTATTAGATTTTCAAACAACGGCCATGTTGGTATGTGTAGCTATGACAACGTTGTTATGCGTAGTTACGCTGATAAAGACCAACATACGTTAGAAGGAGTGCGGGGTGAGCGATTCATACCGCACTCTTTTTTTGTTGGTAAACCTAAAACAAACTTAAAAACACGTATTTTATCCTTATTTTATAGAATAATCAGGCTAAAGTGAGCGTTTTTTTGGGAAAAGTGCGTAACTTTGCACCCAAATTTGTAATTGATTATTCGATGAAAAGAGTTTTCCAGGTTTTCTGCGGGTTGCTCACGGCCAGTTGGTTGTTGGCGTCGTGCCTGAGTTCCGACGATGGCGAAACGACGCGCTACGACGACATGGCCGTGAGTTCCTTCACGTTGGGCACCCTCAACAGATACCTGCACACCACAGCGAAGTCCGGGGCCGACTCGATATACAAGGCTACTTTTGCAGCCAATGGCTACAAGATGAGCATCGACCAGTTGAACCACCGCATCTATAACACCGTCGGGCTGCCTCAAGGCACCGACGTTGCCCATGTCGTCTGCACCGTGACGACGAGGAACAACGGCGTGGTCTACGTCAAGTCAACGACCAGCGACACCTTGGTTTATTTCCAGTCGGCTAAAGACTCCATCGACTTCAGGCAGCCCCGCGTGTTCCGCGTCTTTGCCAACGACGGGTCGGGCAGTCGCGACTATGTGGTGACGCTGAACGTGCGCCAGCAGGCGAGCGGCCAGGTGCAGTGGACGCAGATGCCTTCCGGCACGCCACTGCCCGAGACGCACCATGCCGGTTGGGAATTTGCGCTCAGTCAGGACGGTCCCGGCATCGTGGCCAGCAACGACCACTGGGCAACCGTTGTCGACGAGCCGGTCAGCAGCGACGACAGCCAGCTGCTGCCGACACACAACATCAGCTCTACGTGCTGGAACCTGCGAAAGGGCATCGTGTATGCCCTGATGATTGGCGACAGCGACCTCATGGACGATGCGGCTGTCGTCTGGCGCCGCTTGATAGACAGCGACCAGTCTACGGAGTGGACATATCTGACCCGCGACGAGGATAACCGCTACTATCTGCCCAAGGGCCGGAGCTACTGGCTGCTGCCCTTCGTGGAGGGTAGTGTGCTGGCCATTGACGGCACAGGCAAGATATATCAGAGCCGTGACCAGGGCATCACGTGGAAGACCACGTCACTGCTGGTCAGCCCGGTAAGTGCAGTGTCTGCAGCGGCTGTCGATGCCGACGGCGGACTCTGGCTCGCTGAGAGCGGGACTGGCGCCGTGTGGTATGGTAAACTGACGGAGTGAGCCTATGAGACGCGTGCTGGCCTTTGTCCTCCTGCTGGCCTGCGCCCTTGGCATAAGGGCACAGGAAGACCCGGAGTACAGGCTGGAGGTAGGTGGAAACATCGGCTTGGTCAACTATCTGGGCGACTACAACGGCAACCTGACGAAGAACCTGCAGCCCCTCGGGAGCGTGGTGGCCAAATACCGCCCCAACCCGCGCATGGCGTGCGCGTTCAGCATCGGCTACGGCAAGCTGAAGGGCTCGCTGGCCGACGCCGCAACATGGCTCCCCGAGGCCGGGAAGCTGCCTCAGTCGTTCAGCAATGCGCTGATTGACGGCAGTCTGCGCTTCGAGTACAACTTCTGGGCCTTCGGCACAGGGCGTGAGTACCGCGGCGCGCGGCCCGTGGCTCCTTTCATAGCCTTCGGCTTGGGGCTCTGCCATGTGAGCACGCCCGAAAAGGGCCTGCTGGCCATGAACCTGCCGTTGGGCTTTGGCGTGAAATACAAGGTTCGCGACAGAATGAACCTGACAGCCGAGTGGCGCGTACACTTCACGGGCAGCGACGACCTGGACGGCGTGGCCGACCCCTACGGCATCAAGAGCAGCGGGCTGTTCAAGAACACCGACTGCTACGGTGTGCTGCAGGTGTCGCTGACCTACGAACTATGGGAAAAATGTAAAACGTGTAATAATGACAGAGACTAATCAGACATTGGATATGACACGTATCCCCGAGCACATTGCCATCATCATGGACGGCAACGGGCGCTGGGCTACCGATCGTGGGCTGGACCGCACCTTCGGCCACAAGGCCGGACTCGACACGGTGAAGAAAATCACTGCAGAGTGCGCACGGCTCGGCGTGAAGTATCTGACGCTATATACCTTCTCGACCGAGAACTGGAACCGTCCCGCCTACGAAATTGAGGCACTGATGGGGCTGGTGCTCAGCTTCATCGAGATGGAACTCTTCACCGACAACAACGTGAAGTTCCGCCTCATCGGCGACAGGAAGCGACTGCCTGACAGCGTGCAGCAGAAAATTCGCTATATGGAGGAGCTGACCGGCAAGAACGACGGTATGACGATGGTGGTGGCCATGAGCTACTCAAGCCGCTGGGAGATTACCGAGGCCGTACGCCAGATCGTGACCGAAGTGAACGATATGAAGCTGCCCAATAACATCGTCAAGAACCTGAAGACGGGCGGCATCCGTGCCGAGGACATCACCGAGGCGTTCATCAGCCAGCACCTCTGCACCAGCTTCATGCCCGACCCCGACCTGCTCATCCGCACGGGTGGCGAGCTGCGCATCTCGAACTACCTGCTCTGGCAGATAGCCTACTCGGAGCTGTACTTCTGCGACACCTACTGGCCCGACTTCGACGAGAAGGAGTTGCACAAGGCCATCATCGACTTTCAGGGCCGGCAGCGCCGCTTCGGCAAGACCGAGGCACAGGTGGAGAGCGAAAGACCCACCCCCAGCCCCTCCCTGTAAAGGAGGGGAGTAATTACTCTATAGCGACATATAGAAACATGATGAAATATAACATATTAAAAACTGCAGACAGGCTATTCACTCCCCTCCATACAAGGAGGGGCAGGGGGTGGGTCTCTCTGTTGCTTTTTATCTTATTACCCTTTGGCGCCTTCTCTCAGGACAAGATCGTCAACCCCGACATCTCCTATGCCGGAACGCCCCGTACCTGCGAAATCGGCGGCCTGGCCGTCGAGGGTGTTGAGGGCTACGAGGACTATGTGCTCACTAACCTGTCGGGCCTGTCGGTGGGGCAGGAGATAGAGGTACCCGGGCAGGAGATAACCGAGGCCGTGAAGCGCTACTGGCGCCACGGGCTCTTCTCGCGTGTGAAGATTACGGCCGACTCCATTGTAGGCTCGAAGATATACCTCTGCATACACCTGTCGCTGCGGCCCCGCGTCAGCGAAATCAATTACATCGGCCTGAAGAAGTCGGAGCGCGAGGACATGGAGGCTAAGCTCGGCATCATGAAGAACGCGCAGATAACGCCCAACATGATTGACCGTGCCAAGATTCTGGCCAAGAAGTACTTCGACTCGAAAGGCTACAAGAACGCCGAGATCGATATCATGCAGCGCGACGACGTTGCGGGCAAGAATCAGGTCATCCTCGACATCGTCGTCGACAAGAAGGCCAAGATGAAGGTGCGTAACCTGATCTTCGAAGGCAATGAGAACCTGAAGTCCAACAAGATCAAGGGCTCGCTCTTCACCAAGGGTGCCTTCGGCAAGATACACGAGGCCGGCAAGCTGTCGGGCTTCTTGAAGGCCAAGAAGTTTACCGACGAGCGCTACAAGGAGGCCAAGGAGGCCCTCGTCAACAAGTACAATGAGCTGGGCTACCGCGACATGACCATCCTCGAAGACTCCGTCTGGAACGTCGACGAGAAGCACGTCAACGTGCTGGTGCGTGTTGAGGAGGGACAGAAGTACTACCTGCGCAACATCACGTGGGTGGGCAACACCGTGCTCCCCACCAACAAGCTCGACGAGCTGCTCGGCATGAAGAAGGGCGACGTCTACAACCAGCGGCAGCTGCAGAAGCGACTGACCGAGGACGAGGATGCCGTCGGCAACTTCTACTGGAACAACGGCTACCTCTTCTATAACCTGCAACCCACAGAGGTCAACATCGTCGGCGACTCCGTCGACCTCGAGATGCGTATCTGGGAGGGCACGCAGGCCCATCTGAACCATGTGCGCATCTACGGCAACGACCGGCTCTACGAGGAGGTGGTGCGCCGCGAACTGCGTACCAAGCCCGGTGACCTCTTCTCAAAGGAAGCCCTGATGCGCTCGGCCCGTGACCTGGCCTCGATGGGACATTTCGACCCCGAGAAGGTGAACCCCGACGTCAAGCCTAACCCAGACGACGGGTCGGTGGACATCAACTGGGAACTGGAGCAGAAGTCGAACGACCAGATTGAGTTCTCGCTCGGCTGGGGACAGACTGGCGTCATCGGCCGCATCGGCCTGAAGCTGAACAACTTCTCGATGCGCAACCTCTTCGGCCGCAACTCGATGCATCGAGGCATCATGCCCATCGGCGACGGCGAGCAGCTCGGCATCAACTACCAGACCAACGGCTCGTACTACAGCCAGGTGTCGACCAGCTACTCCACCGGATGGTTCGGCAACAAGCGCCCCAACTCGCTCTCGGTCAGCCTGTTCTACTCGAAGCAGTCCGACATATCGAGCTACTACCGCAACAACGCCCTCTACAACAGCCTCTACAGCGGCTACGGCTATGGCTACGGCTACGGCATGTACAACAACTACGCCTACAACTACGAGTCGATGCTCGACGACGACAAGAACATCCAGATGTTCGGAGCGTCAATCGGATGGGGTAAGCGACTGCGCTGGCCCGACGACTACTTCCAGTTCATGGCCACCCTGGGCTATACCCGCTACATGCTGCGCGACTGGAACTACTTCTATATTGCCAACGGCAACTGCAACAACCTGAACCTCGGCCTGACCCTGTCACGTATGTCGACCGACAACCAGCTGTTCCCGCGCCGTGGCTCGGAGTTCCTGCTCTCGCTGACCATGACCCCGCCCTGGTCGCTCTTCGACGGCAAGGACTACAGAAACCTGGCGCTGAACCCCACCTCGGCCACTTATGAGAATGAACTGCAGGACATGTACCGCTGGATTGAGTACCACAAGTGGAAGTTCAAGTCGCGCACGTTCACTGCCCTGTCGAGTGCTACGAAGTGCTTTGTGCTGATGACGCGCGTGGAGCTGGGTATACTTGGCTCGTTCGACCGCGACAAGAAGTCGCCCTTCGAGACCTTCTACGTCGGCGGCGACGGCATGAGCGGCTATTCTTACAGCTACGCCGAGGAGACCATCGGCATGCGCGGCTACGACAACGGCTCCATCTCTACCTCGTCGGCCTACACCGAGGCGTCGGGGCGCCGCACGTCGAACAATGCCTACGCCTACGACCGCTTCACGCTTGAACTGCGCTACCCCTTCATGTTGGGCAATACCACCATCTACGGCCTCGGATTCCTTGAGGGCGGTAATGCGTGGGCCGATGTCAAGAAGTTCAATCCCTTCAACATGAAGCGTTCTGCCGGCGTCGGAGTCCGCATCTTCCTGCCGATGGTCGGTCTGATGGGTATCGACTGGGCCTACGGCTTCGACAAGGTCTATACCAGCGGAGGATGGAACCGTGGTGGCAGCCAGTTCCACTTCATCCTTGGACAAGAGTTCTAAAGCATCAATTAGTAATGAGTAATTAGCAATGAGTAATTATGATTAGAAAAGTTATTATCTGCGTGATTTGCGCAATCTGCGGTTTCGCTTCTGCCCAGGCACAGAAGTTTGCGTTAGTGGATATGGAGTATATCCTGAAGAACATCCCTGCCTATGAGCGCGCCAACGAGCAGCTCTCGCAGGTTTCGAAGAAGTGGCAGGCCGAGGTCGACGCCCTGACGACCGAGGCGCAGACCATGTATAAGAATTACCAGAACGAGCTGGTGTTCCTCTCGGCCGAGCAGAAGAAGGCCAAGCAGGATGCCATCGTCGAGAAGGAGAAGCAGGCCGCCGAGCTGAAGCGCAAGTACTTCGGCCCCGAGGGTGAGCTGTTCAAGAAGCGTACGTCGCTGATGACGCCTATCCAGGACGAAATCTACAACGCCATCAAGGACATCAGCGAACTGCGCGGCTACCAGCTTGTGCTCGACCGCGCCAGCGACACCGGCATCATCTTCGGTTCGCCCAAGATCGACATCTCAAACGAGGTACTGGGGAAATTAGGTTATAGCAATTAAACCTGTCACACCCCGTTACGTCCCTTAAATATCAACATTTTTAATAATACGAAAGCAATGAAGAAGTTTATCATTGGCGCTCTCTGCGCCATCTGCGGTTTCACCACCGCTAACGCACAGGCCAAGTTCGGCCACGTGAACACACAGGAAATCATGCAGGCTATGCCTGAGTACACCAAGGCTCAAAACGAACTAAAAGCACTAGCAGCGCAGTACGAGGCAGACTTGAAGTCTATGCAGGACGAGATTCAGAAAAAGGGTGAGGCTCTAGAGAAAGAACAGGCCACACTGCCTGAGAACATCAAGCAGCGTCGACAGCAGGAAGTTCAGGATATGATTCAGAAATATCAGCAGAGCGCCCAAGACAATCAACAAGCGTTATACAAAGCCGAACAGGATAAGATGCAGGCAATATCCTCTAAAGTGCTTGAAGCTATTTCTGCTGTTGGGAAAGAAGGGGGGTATGTATATATTATGCAAACCAATTCCGTACCTTATATCAGCACTACGCTCTCAACTGACGTTACTGCTCAGGTGAAGCAGAAGTTAGGACTGAAGTAAAACCTTAATGTAAACCCTTTATGACCTGCATCGCTGACAAGCGATGCAGTTTTTTTGAATACAAAGTACTTTCTCTCGACCTGCAAGATTGGTATATATTCTTCACTTTTTATCTATATTCCTGTAGGCAGTGTGTTACGGTGAATGGTTGCTATGCCGCGCCTTTGTTCCGTCAACACCCACCATTCAACTCGTTTATAGCCGCTATCCAATCCTCTTGGAGCCGATATTCACCCCATTCAGAACTGCCTTATATGTTGCTGACCTTAGTCAGCAACACATAACCTGCCACCAATCAGCCATCCCCCGCCCTTTTACCCCAAATCCACCATTCTTTATGAACCGTCTTGGCGCGGATGGCACGGTTTTATACTATGGAAACGGCTTAATGTACCTTCCATAATCCCGTGTCTTTTTTGACGAACAGCTAATACTATGACTTCGCTTGATAATTCTGAATATATAGTTGGTTATCTTGATTTTCCACAATTTTTGCAATTGGTGCGTTATCAAGCAGAATCATATAGCAATGATGTAAACTCAACACTGCTTCTTGGAGTGCTTGATCGTTCTCCAAATCAATTATGTTTAATCCGGCCGCACGGCAATCATCTTTCGAAATATGTCGTGCATGTGAATAACTATTACTATGGTCAAGAAAGGTATCCATCACTGCTTTCATGTCAATGTTAGGATTAATCTGTTGTAGCCATTGTGTTGCAAGATCCTTTGACCAATTGACTGCATCCTCGCATGCAGTTAAGAAAGTTGGGTGATACTTGGATATAATCGTTTGCCATAATCCAAGTATTGCGGGATTTGCAGAAACCTCAAGCTTGGCACGTTCAAATTCATCTAATACAGCCTGACACGCAATACCATTCATTTGAGGATCAATTGGTCCCAAGGAAGACTGCCTACCCATTACTATTTCACGACATGACATAGCTATCATTGTTCCTGCAGACATTGATATCTGTGGTATTATTGCTCGAATATTATCACCAAATGCCTGTTTCAAGTAACTTACAATACTCTCTGTCGCAGCAAGATCACCTCCTGGTGTATGGAGAATCAAGTCAAGTCCTTTTGACCTGTCCATCCCATGAACCGCGTTCATAAAGGCATTTTTATCATTATCATCAATGCTGATGAAGGATACTTTAGGGGCTTTCAACCAACCAGAATAATATGCAATAATATTTCTACCAGTAATAGTTGTAATATTACGTATATATTCCAATCTTTTACTCTCCAATGATGCTAGAGGATCCTGTTGCTGACGAACTTCTCTAAGGATTTGACTATAGCTAGGCATATGCTAAAGTTTTACATTATCAAAACTACAAGAAACATGGGATTCGTATTTTGAATCTTCATATAAGGAGAATTTTTCAAAATTCATCTCCATTGAATTCTCTTTCTGCTCATTATTATTGCTGGTCGCATTACCCATAAAAACAGAATACGACTCAGCCAAAGAACATGAGCATCCCATTTCGTATTTACCCTTTAGCAGTTCCATAATTCAACTCTATAGATGATAGTTCATACTTTTATGCTGCAAAGATACATTTAATTTATGATTAGAAATCAATTTGAACTAATTATCCCACAATATTTATGCGCTTTTGCGATAATTTAATCAAATTTTGCTAATGTGCGAAAGAAATTAGTCCTAAAAGTTATAACCTTAGAATCTATTTTGTATCTTTGCAGAGCATTAGGGCTGAAATGTTATATTTGCAAGACATATTGAAACAACGAAGCGTTATGCTTTTCTTGCGTGGGAAACGTGAGAAACTTCCAAAGTCAGCAAGAAAGTGTGGCGGTTCGCGCGTATAGCGTGGACTGGTTACTACATCTGCTGACAAGGTAATTCTCACGACCTCCGATTGAAGAAGTGGTATATCAGTGCCACGCTTCTACAAATAACAAGTCCTATTGGTGCTGGTAGGACAATTTAAATATGATAACATATGAATAACTTGAAGAGATTTTTTCTATTTTACACTATTTTATCAGGTGCAATGAGTTCGTTTGCTCAATACAACAAGGTAAGCGTTGCACAGAAACCTCAAGGTATGGAAATTTTGCAAGTTGACAATCGTGAGTCAAGCACATTCGTGTACTTAAAGTTGACAAGTCCTAGTAATGACTTCATCTCAAACATAGGTGACAAAACGTATATTAGAGTTAAAGGAGATAATAAGACATACCCTCTACTTAATAGCATAAATATGCCTATCGGCTCCGAAGCAGAAGATATTAGAATGCTTTTTGATCATGCAGGACAGGAACATCGTTTTGCCTTAGAATTTAAGAAGATCCCCAATGGAGTAACTTTTGATATTATCGAGAATGAACAGAACCCTAATGCCTATAATATCTATGGGATAGAGCCTGACACAAAACAGGTTACCGAATTCGTTAATTTAGACAAAATGGTCGAAGATTATCCAATACCAAGAGAAAGAGGTATGTATCTAAAGAACAATGTCTTAATCCAATATGTTAAGTCAAAGGGCATTGTCTTGACTATGTATATTCAAGCGGTAAAACAATATGGCAAGTATTTTACTGTAAATATGGATTTGCAGAATTTCAGTGGTAAAAGTATATTGTTTGCTCTAAATAGAGTTTCTGCAGAAGGCTATGTAGTTAAAGATGGACAAATATCGAAAACGATTCCTTTGGAAATATTGTCATCATACGAATACGATAAGAAAGTTGCGAACAAACAGGCATGGAGTAATTTCTGGGTTGCATTAGGCGAAGGTATGGCTGCGAATAATGCAGGTTATTCAAGTTCGACTACAACATATAATGGTAATTCACATACATCAGCTTACGCATCTGCTTATGGATATGCAGGTAATACTTATGGCTATGCAAACGCTTATGGTTCTGCCTATACAACCACATATGGCAAAGCTCATACAGAATCTTATAATGGGGCTGCAGCGTATGCTGCTCAGCAAAATGCAAGAGCAAATGTGGAAAGACATGCAGCTGGTCAATATGAAATCCGTCAGCAACTAAATGAAGGCTATGTAAAAAATAACACAATACAGGATCAAGTAGAGTACTCGGGATTCTTTAATATTAAATACAAGAAAGTAGACCACATAAAGGTGGAGTTTGTGATTAATGGAATATCTTTCCCGTTTTTATATTAAAATCTAAGATGAAATGATTGAAACTATTTTAGGCATAAAAAAAGAGAATAATCGTAAAAGCTGTTTTGTGATGGCGTTAAGAAGTGCTCGATACCTTACAGGGAGAAATGTTTTAACAGGTGAAGCAGAGGGTATTAGAGAAATGGAAGTAAATGTACTAATGAAGGATGATGTTTTATCGCGTAGGCTTGAGGATGAACTCTTTTTTGCAGGTATTGCCATGTATTTGATTGCCCTAGATTGTTTAGGGTGTGTTTTTGATAATATAGAAAAAGCATCAAATAAAAAGGGTATTGGGCGAGCCTTGGAATCATTCTCATCTTTAGATAAAGCCCAAATAGATGCATTAATAGACTTAAGAAACACGTTGGCGCATAATTTTGGTTTAGCTACTGAATCAAGAAAGAGTACTGGTAAACCTAAAAAAGAACAGCATATATTTATCTTATCCTTTTCTGATTTAGCAGATGCAGTTAAATTACCAGAAACAGATTGGAATGGAGATTTTGATAGAAAAGAAGATAAGTATTCAACTGTTATTGGGGTTTCAGCTATTTGCAATCTTGTTGAAACGATTATTTCTAACGTTTTTGACTGTTATAAATCAGGATATTTAAAATTGAGGATTAGCGACAATGAGGCAAAAGCCCGTTTCACCGTATTAGGTCGGTAAAGGAAAAATGTAAGAAAAGCATTGTTAATGACCGTAAATAATCAATTCAAACTAAAGAAGAGTGAGAAGATTTATTGATATTTGTCTGTTTTTCAAATATGACAATGTAGGCGCAGCTTGATACTCCAATCCTACCAAGGTTATCGACGCCATCAAGTCCGTCGGTCAGACCGGCGGCTACGTCTATATCATGGAGATGGGTGCCGGCATTCCCTACATCTCGACCACCCTCTCTACCGACGTCACCGCCCAGGTGAAGCAGAAGTTAGGACTGAAGTAAAATCTTAATTAAAACCCTTTATGGCCTGCACCGCTGACAAGCGATGCAAGTTTTTCTGTGAATAGACAGTTCTTTCTCGACCTGCAAGGTCATTGCGTACTATTCACTTTTTATCTATATCGCTGTAAGACAGCGCGTTATGGTGAATAGTTGCTTTACGGCATTTGTGTCCCGTCAACCCGCTGCCTTCCGATACGTTTGGAGCCGCTATCCGATACGTTTGGAGCCGCCATTCACCCCGTTTGGAGCCGCCATTCACCCCGTTTGGAGCCGCCATTCACCCCGTTTGGAGCCGCCATTCACCCCGCTTGGCGCCGCCTTTTGCGTTGCTGCCCCCTGTCCGCAC
>JAEEGG010001791.1_pt1 | contig 57075 bp, 42 predicted proteins | sample 9134161 | NCBI WGS metagenome assembly JAEEGG01 (sample SAMN16246543, study PRJNA631951) | gut metagenome | biome: gut microbiome; feature: rumen; material: CR-attached | host: Bos | place: Iran: Karaj | collected 2018-10 | reverse complement strand
CTCTCTGACTCATCACGCAACACGTTTGTTCCACTTCTGGGCACATCTCTTTTATCTCTTGTGCAGCCTGCGGCCACATAAAGAAATCCTCATCATTACCCGTCAGGTAGATGCGGTCGGCATTCTTATGCCAGCTGTCGATGCTATACTGTCGCCACGTGTAGTCGCCCATCAGGATGATGAACATCAGCGACACCACCAGGCCCGCTACATTAATAAAGGTATATGCCTTATTGCGCGATAGGAATTTGAAATAACCCTTTAACATTTACTATTTTACAATTTACGATTTCACTTGCAAAGTTACTACAATAAAGCAATTCCGCCAAGGCTTTTGGCCCCGGCGGATGCAGATTGTCTAAAAATTATACGGTTCGGCGTATGATTATTAGACAGTCACTATAATTATTCAGCCCATTTACGAAGTCTTACCAGTTGTTCCATATTATCTGGACATGCCGAGAAACCATGCAGATGAGGAGTATTTCAGTTTTATAAGTATTTTTCTTTTATATGTGATTGCCTTTTACATATATCTTAAGCAAAATGTTGAAAAGTGGCTCAACTATTCATATTACACAATTAAACTAATGATTATCAATATAATAAATGGATGTATAGTGCATATTTTTTGAGGTCAGCTATTCACCTTTTGCATAGAAGCAAGGTTGTAATTAGGGCTAAATCATCGTAAAATCATGATAAACAATATGTTTCTCAATTATACAGATAAAGGAAACATCTTGTTTCAAATGAAGAAACAATTTGTTTCACAAGGATAAACAGTATGTTTCCATTATCGGAACAAGGATGAAACATTATCTTAACGAATAAATGGAAGCATATAAAATGTAAAGAAATATGGAAATTTTTGGCAAAAAATGAATAGTTGACCTCAAAAAATATGCACTATTCATCCGTTCAAACATCAGAAAATCAAAGACTTATAAGGAAAAGATGAATAGTTGAGCTATTTCTGCTTATTCTATGTAATGAGGTCAGTGTTGGGCGAAATCTATCTCTTTTTAGTAAGATTTCGCCCGAAAGGGTATTTATCATAACTGATAGCCGATGGATATGTTTGCCGTGATGTTTTTCGGATAGGCGCCCAACAGAACTGCAGTGGCGATATTGCCTAAAGGATTGCCCATGAAGCCGCTGTCACATAACTTGGCAAAGCCGATGGTGACATTGTAGCCAATGATGAAGTGCTTGAAAGTCAAATCCATACCGCCAATGGCACCGACATCCCAGCGGTTGAACTTTGGGTAGGCCACGTGACGGTTCTCCTTGTCGTAGGCGCAATTGCTGAAACCGAAAGCCTCGCTAAAGTGGTTTGTGCCAAAAGTCTCATCGTAATCGGTATTCAGAATCTCCATTCGCGTCTTGCCACTAAGGCCATATGCTGCGTATGCACCAGTCCTAATGGTGAAGTAGCACGCCTGGCCTATCCTCAGGCGGACTGCCATCTGGAGAGGCAACTGTAGATAGTTGAGGCGCGTGCTGTATTTCGCCTCCATAATCTGTTCATTGCCGTAATAACCGTCGAACTTCCATCCTTTCCTTGCAAACTGGAGCGCAGGCTGAAAGCGCCAGACACCATTCTTCGACAGCCCGATGTCGGCACCGCCACCGATATGGAATCCCATACGATCCTCAATGTTCGACACACCACCAAAGATTGATGCATAACCGATGCCAGCCCTCGCCTGCCAGTTAATGTCCTGGCCTCTCGTTACTAAGGGGAGCCCTGCCAACAGCCCCCCTATCATTACAATTCCCAATTTGTTCATATAATATCTTATTTGTAGAAATGATTCTACTAATAAAACACTATTGGGCATGAAACCTTGCACCGCAGAATGTTAAAAAAACAAATCACCAACACTTTCTTTCTCCTTGGGTCCTCCATCAGATCATCATTCGTTGACTTTGTCTTCGAATGTCGCGACTCGGCCATCCATTCCCGAGCTTTGCTCGCCTACCCGTTGCCTTTCGAGCAAGCTCGGATGGCACTCGCTGCTCTATTCGTTTTTAATGCTGTTGACGGGATTAGCATTGGCGGTGCGCCAACTCTGGATGATGACGGTGGCAAGGGTGACGGCAGCAACGGCGAGCAGGGCCAAGGGGAAGAGCCACCAATAGATGGGTGTGCGCTCGACAAACGACTGTAACCACTCATGGCCGATATAGTAAGCAATGGGAGCTGCAATGATGAAACTGACGGTGAGCAGCAGGGCATAGTGGTGACAGAACATCATCAGGATTTCCTGCGTCGAAGAACCCATTACCTTGCGGATACCAATCTCCTTGCGGCGATACTCAGTCTCAAACATCGTCATGCAGAACACACCGATGAGGGTGATGATGAGACATACACCAGAGAACCAACCCACCTGACGGATGAAACGGAACTCATCCTGATAGAGAATTTCGAGTTTCTGGTCAAGAAACTTTGCTTCCACCTGTTCTCCACTGCCCATTTGGGTAAGTACATCGCTAATTTGTTTGCGAGTAGCGACCTTGTCAACACCAGCAGATACACGGATATTTGCAACACCAAGTTGGTCGCCCCACCCGGAAAAGCTCTCGCCTAAGATGATGAAGGCCAGCGGTTCCTGATGCCGGTCCTTGCGAGTGGATGCATATCGGATATCCTCGCAGACTCCGATGACAGGGTAGTCATTGTCTAACAGTTTCTTGTCAATCTCTACCCAAGGCCATTGCTTACGGGCTGCCTCGTTGATAATGTAGCAGTCACCGTCGTGTTCATTGAAGTCGCGCCCCTCTACAACCTTAATGCCCAAGGTACGAAGGTAGTGCCAATCGACGGGCATACTGGTGAACGTGATTTGGTGGTCGTTGTCAGCGCGTCCCCACCCCATATAGCCGTCCTGTGCACCCAGCACAAAGCGCGAGAAACTGACATCAGAAACGCCACTCTGTTGCATTAACTCGGCACGGATAGCATCTTTCTTACCCCGTAATTCGTTAGTGAGTGGGGCATAGAGTACCTCATCCTTGTCGAAGCCATAGTCACTATTATAGATGTAACGACTCTGCATGAGCAAGATGCTGATATAGGTCACCATGAGCAGAGCTATACCTAACTGGAGTGCGACGAGCGTTGAACGCAACTTCCGCCCCTTAGGCGTGAGACCGAACGAGCCTTTTAGCACTAAGGCGGGCTGAAACGATGTGACAAAGAATGCTGGATAGACACCTGCCACAACGCCAACGGCGACAGCCAGCAACATCGTAATAGCCAGAAGGACAGTATGATCGCCAAGGGCAAGTGAACCTAATAGCAGTTCTGTAGGTTGTTTTGCCATTAATGCACAAACAACCAAAGCCAAGCCATAGGCTATCAATGCTGTCAGAACTGTCTCAGCAATAATCCATAATCGCAGTCTCGCCACACCTTCGCCCAACACACGACGGGTATTCACGCTCTTGATGCGCATAGGACTCTCAGCCAAGACGAAATTCAGAAAGTTGATGGCTGCAATGACGATAACCAGAACACAGGCTAACTCCAAGATGAAGAGTATGGCGGGATTACCTTTGTCATCGCCAGCAACGCCTGAGAAATAGGTATCGCGTATGGGTGTCAGTCGATAGCCCCGACTGTCGAATTGGCTGTCGAACATGGCACGTATTTCCGTTTCCTGACTTTCAGTAACCTCTCCAGTCGCAAGTGCTCCACCCCACATCTGCTTCCACAACTGTTCCTTGAACTGGTTGCCAAAGCCTTTCATCATTTCTTCAGCATCAACCCCTTTCCGTAGTTTCACGTAAGCATTATAGCTCCACTCATTCCAGTCCTGCAAGTCATTGCGCGTAGCATAGAGTACCCAATTCTTGAAAAAGCTGTTGGCGGGAAAGTCCTCATAGACACCCTGCACGGTCAGCGTGTCGCTCTTCGAATAGAGCGGTTGTCCAGCCACATCCGTCCGACCGAATATTTTCTTAGCCAGCGATGCCGGTATGATGACACTCCGCTCGCCATAGTCGTCCCAGTTCAGTTTGCCGTCAAGACATTTAGCAGAGATGGCACCAAATGGTGTCAGATTTGAGCCAGCGCGCGGATGCTCCACCACACTCATTCCCGACGTACCGTCGCCTACCCGTAGTCTTTCGCCAACCAGAAACTCGCGAGTCTGTCCCCAACAGGCCAGTTCGGTCATGGCCTCTACCTGAGGCACCTCCGAAAGGATGGCATTAGTAGGACGATTGCAATTGATGCCCCACGGAGAGTCGGCACCCATCTTCGCCTCAAATCGGAACACGCGCTCGTTGTCTGGGATACTCGCATTATAAGAAATGTTATACACCACCTGTGTCATCAGCAGGTAAAAAGCCGCGAAGGCTACCGTGAGTCCAACGAAGTTCAGTACCGTTGCCGTCTTGAAGCGGCGCGCCATATACCAGATGTTTCTCAATATTTCTTTCATATTGTTTGCAATTATCTCTTCTTGTTATTCTCTTAATTCCTTTGAGAGCAAATTCACTGTATTTGGTATGCAAATTCACTGAATTTGGTGACCAAATACAGTGAATTTGCTTTGATGGTCATTGGGCGATGCTCAGCACTTCATTATCTTTGAAGGCTTCATAGCCTGAGGTGACGACACGCTCGCCTGGCTCCAAGCCCTCGAGCACCTCGTAGTGCTGCGGGTTCTGACGGCCTATGCGGATATTGCGGCGATAGGCTTTCGTGCCGCTTTTGTCGAGCACAAAGATCCATTGTCCGCCTGTGGTCTGGAAGAACGTGCCGCGAGGGATGAGTACGGCCTGCTCTGGCTGGCCCAGTTCGAGGTCGATGTAATAGGTCTGACCTGTGCGGATGTTCTCTGGGCGCTCGCCCTTGAAGATGAAATCGCAGCGGAACTTGCCCTCGCGCACCTCTGGATAGACCTTGCGCACCTGAAGCTGGTACTGCTTGTCGCCACGGGTGAAGGTAGCCGTCAGTCCCTGACGAACGCGATCGATATAGTGCTCGTCGATCTGCGCCTGTACCTTATAGTCGCTGAGGTCGTTCAACTGTCCAATCTTCTGGCCAGGCTGGATACTCTGGCCTAACTCCACGTCGAGCAGACCCAGCTCGCCGTCGATGGCAGAGCGAATCTCGAGTTTATCCTTGCGCTGACGCACTAAAACGACGTTACGGCGCATATTCTGCAGGTTATCCTCCATCTGATCCATCTGCACCGTTCGGTAGAGCGAGTCCTGCTTCAGGCGCTTCGAGACTAATGAGCGCTTTTTGGCCGAGAGCTGGTAGTCCTCCTGCGACTGCAAGTAGTCCTCCTTACTAATCAGTTTTTCAGCATAGAGCCGTTTGTTCTGCTCGAAGGTGCGCTGCTTGCGCTGGGTATCCATATCGAGTTGCGCCTGCTCCGTCTGGTTGTTCAGACGGTCTTGTTGCATGGCCACCTGCGTATTCCTTAACAGGTTCTGCTTCTCGGCCAGTTCAGCCTCCGCGTTCAGGATCTGCAGGTCGAGGTTCGAATTGCTTAGGCGCACAATGACATCACCCTTCTTGACGTGGGTGCCTTCTTCTACTACCTTCTCCATCACGATGCCGCCTTCCTCGGGCGATATCTGCACCACCTGGATGGGCAGCACCTGTCCATTGGTCCTTACATAGTCCTTGAACTCTGCACGCTGCACGTCGCTGATGGTCAGCTCGTCGCGGCTGACCCGCAGGGTCGAGGCATGATTGCCAAAGATTACCCAACCCAATATCACCAACACCAGGCAGCCCCCAGCCATATACGGCCAATACTTCATCAGCCGCTGTGCCTTTGTCTTTTCGATTACTCTGTCCATATTGTTTCTCCTTTATAATACCTTACTAATTGTTCTTTTACCATCGCCATCAGCTGACACTGAAGCAGTGTGGCCTTGGAGTTGAGCAGTTGCGAAGAAGTCGTATGCAGATCGATGGCTGTAGATAGCCCTTCCTCGTACTGGCGGCGTGTGAGCTGATAGGTGATGCTATCGGCCTCCACCTTATGGGTCATCTGACTCGTCTGTTTCAGGTAGCCCTGCAGGTCTTGCCAGGCCTCGCGACTCAGCTTTTCCAATTCCAGTTGCTTCTGCTCGTAAGCCTCACGTGCCATCTTATAGTTGTTCTTTGCCTTGCGGATGTTGGTGATGGATTGAAGACGGTTAAAGAGCGGAATGCTTAGTGTGGCACCAACATACTCACCCATGTTGTTCTTAAACTGGCTGCTGAATGAGGCTGCAGTCTCAGATTGCAACGTTTTATAATAGGTGGTATTCAGGCCCGCACTCAGAGAGAGAGAGGGAAAGAGAGATGCGCGGGCCTGATGCCACTCATGTTTTGATGCCTGCATCTGATAGCGGGATGCCTGTAGCTCTGGATGCTGTTCTGCACAAAGGGGGGACGGTTCATTTGTTGCTACTAAAGAACCTTCCCCTACCACGTAATCAAGTGTTGTGTTGAGGCTGTCGTTCAAAGGATAACCCATCGCTTTCTTCAGCTCCAGCACGGCCGAGGCGTATAGGCTTTGTTGATGAGTCACCTCATATTCAGCTTCGGCCTGTTGCGATTCTACCTGAGCCACATCGGCTGCACTCTTGCGGCCCACCTCTTCCATTACTTGTGTCTGCTTTAGCAGTAGTGCCGTCTCTTCTGCCTTTTCCTCTGCCATCTTGACCAGTCCCTCATAGTAAGCCACATTGGTATAGGCTTGCAGCACATCGAGTGCAGTCAGGTTCTGACGCTGACGAAGAGCCGACTGCCCCATCAGCACACTGGCCTGGGCAGCCTTGAGTGCATGCAGACGGTTGAACCCATCGAACACAGGCAGCGATGCCGACACCTGATAGCCATTATAAAAAGTGCTGACATCGGTGTAGGTGTTGGTCTCAGGGTCGATGGCACGTCCGAAGTTGTATTGGGCACCAATGCCAGCATCAACGTATGGCAGGAACGAGCCGATGGCTCCAGTCTTCTGTGCCTTGTAGTTGTCGAGTTCCAACTCAGTCCGCTTCACGTCGTGGTTATGCTCTACAGCATACTGCATGCACTGCTGCATGGTCCACGTCTGCGCTGTGGAAGTGAAAAACGAAAAGTGAAAAGAGAAAAATATAAATACCGTTCGTCGCATATTCTTATGTTTTATGACGATGCAAAGGTAGGCTTTTCTCTTTTTTCGTGCAAGTATTTTAGACCACCCAGATGCAGATTGTCTAAAATTTATACACCCCTTTGTATGATTTTTAGACGGAAAGTAGTAACTTTGCACCATGAACAAATACGGAACCATACTTATCGTCGATGACAACGCCTCAATCCTGACGGCGATGTGCTATCTTTTGGACGAGACCTTCGAACAGGTGTTGACCACTACCCAGCCTGAGGATATCCTGAAACTGATGGCTCAACAGACTATCGACCTGGTGTTGCTGGACATGAACTTTACGCTTGGTGTGAACAGCGGACAGGAAGGACTGTTCTGGCTTCGTACCATCCGCAAGCAGCATCCACAGACACCTGTTGTACTACTGACGGCATACGCCGATGTCAACCTGGCGGTAAAAGGCTTGAAGAGCGGAGCTGCCGACTTCATCACCAAGCCTTGGGATAACGATGAACTGGTGCACAAACTGAAGGATGTGCTCGACATGAAGAATGAGATTGTCAGTCTCGATGAGATGGAGAAAGACCATATCCGGCGCACCATCGACCATTGTCACGGCAATCTCACCCAGGCAGCCGAACTGCTTGGTATCACCCGCCAGACACTCTATAACAAGATCAGACGGTTATGATATGGCTATATATTATAATAGGTGTAGTTATCGTAGGAACTGCTTGGTGGTTCATACACCATCAGCGGCGGTTACGCCTGCGAGCCTATCTGATGCAGGAGGCCATACGCAATCGTGACTTCACCTTTCGCCTTCCAACTGACGGTATGCTGCCAGGTGAGCGCGTCATGCAGGAAACACTTAACCAGTTGGGCGAGATAATCCGCCAGCAGGTGAATCAAAATGAGGTGGAATCGTGGGAACGGCTCACTCGTGTGCTGACCCATGAGATGATGAATGCCACAGCGCCTATTACCAGTATCAGCCAGTCTATGCTCAACCGCAACGATGTAAAAGGCACACCACTCGAAGCCGGCATTCAGGCCATTTATGATACTTCCCGCCATCTGAGCGAGTTTGTGGCCAACTATCGAAAGATGTCAGAATTGGAAAAGCCTGTACTATCGGATGTCAGGCTTCATACCATCATAGATGATGTCAGTAAGGCGTACCCTCAATTGGTGTGGGAAATCAACATCCTTCCAGACATCACTGTGCGAGCTGATGCTGGCATGCTACGTCAGGTTCTGATGAACTTAGTGAAGAACGCAGTAGAGGCTCAAGCTAAGAGAATCTTTGTTGAAGCAAAAGACTCTTCACTTTTAATTGGTAACGATGGCTTACCAATTCCAGCAGAAAACCGCCAGTCGCTCTTCGTCCCTTTCTTTACGACCAAGCGTAGTGGTAGTGGAATCGGGCTCTCCCTAAGTCGCAGGATGATGGTACAGCAGGGCGGTATGCTTGAACTTGCAGAAAAACCTTGTAACGGTTGTCACACGGCTTTCCTTCTATGCTTTTCCAAGTATAATTAAACTTTATTCTTGAGATACTCAGCAAAGATACGGGCAGCGCTCTCCACCTTAGCGGCACAGGGACGCTGCTTATAGTATTCGGCGGTGCGAGGGGAGGCAACGTAGCTGCTGGCTGCTTTCTGATAGCCTTTGATGCCAAGAATCTCTGCACAGATCACACTACCGTTCTCTTCCTTGGACTTGGCCAGCAAGTCCTGTACGACCTTGTAGCATGCCGATTTGCCTTCACGATCGCTGCCCTCTGTTTGTCCACAATCGAGACCAACGAGCATGACGATGCCAGAGACGGCACCACACATCATTCTTAATCTGCCGACGCCTCCTCCGAAACCTGCGGCAATCTTCTTGGCCAGCGTTTCGTCGAGACCATAAAGGTCGGAAAAGGCTGCCACCACACTTTGGCAGCAGCCATATCCGGCCATGAAATTATCTACAGCGCGTTGTACGCGTTCGTCTAATTCCTGTTCTGACATATTTTATTTTTATCTACACAGAGATACAAAGATACAGAGATAAAAAGAAAATTCTCTGTATCTCTGTGCCTCTGTGTTTGTTATTTATTCCTCTGTCTCAGCAGCTTTGAAGCTTTCGAGATCCTCAACCTGGAAGGCCTTGATGTAAGCAGACTTACCATAGACATCCTCCTCGGCCATGCGGACATAAACCTGAGCGCTCTTGGCGAAGAGTTCAGGAGCCTTGGCAGCATCGCGGATGATGAGCAGCGACATCACGAGTTCGGCAGTCATATCGTACAGACGGCGAGCGAGGAAGTCCTGAGCGTCCTGATTCTCCAGTGCCTTCACGTTGGCAAGCGCCTCCTCGTAAACGGGAATGAGCTTCTCCACGCGAGCCTTCAGAGCGGCATTAGCCTCTGCGGGCAGAGCTGCGAGCATATCCTTGATGTTGTTCAGCATGGTGCCGTTGGTGATGTAGCGGATAGCAGCCACAACCTGCAACTGAGTAGTACCCTCATAGATAGAGAAGATACGAGCATCGCGGAACAGGCGCTGGCTCTTGTACTCCATGATGAAGCCCGAACCACCGTGGATAGAGATAGCATCGTAGGCATTCTGGTTGGCGTACTCAGAGTTCATACCCTTGGCAAGTGGTGTGAAGGCATCAGCCAAGCGCTGATACTTCTTCAGCTCCTGCTTCTCCTCAGCGGTGAGGGCACGGTCGCGGGCAATATCCTCTAAGCACTTGTAAACATCCACGTAGCAAGCTGTCTCGTAAAGCAGTGAACGACCAGCGTCGAGCTTGGCCTTCATGCGAGAGAGCATGTCATAGACAGCGGGGAAGTTGATGATAGCCTCACCAAACTGCTGACGCTCCTTAGCGTAAGCCAGACCCTCGTTGTAAGCCTCCTGCTCAACACCTACTGACTGAGCGGCAATACCCAGACGGGCACCGTTCATCAAGGCCATCACGTACTTGATCAGACCCAGACGAGTGCTACCGCAGAGCTCTGCCTTAGCGTTCTTATAGGTCAGCTCACAGGTGGGAGAACCGTGAATACCCAACTTGTGCTCGATGTGACGAACGTTCACGCCGCCCTGGCGCTTGTCGTAGATGAACATCGACAGACCACGTCCGTCCTTCGTGCCTTCCTCAGAACGAGCCAGTACGAGGTGGATGTCAGAGTCACCGTTGGTGATGAAACGCTTCACACCATTCAGGCGCCAGCAGTTCTCCTTTTCATCGAAGGTGGCCTTCAGCATCACGCGCTGCAGGTCAGAACCGGCATCGGGCTCCGTGAGGTCCATTGACATACCCTCACCAGCGCAAACGCGGGGGATATACTTCTGGCGCTGCTCCTCGCTGCCAAACTCATACAGGGTGTCAATACAGCTCTGCAAGCTCCAGATGTTCTGGAAACCGGCATCAGCAGCCGAGATCATCTCGCTCAGCATAGAGAAGATGGCGTTGGGCAGGTTCAGACCGCCGTAACGACGGGGCATAGAGACACCCCAAAGGCCAGCCTTGCGGGTGGCGTCGAGGTTCTCGTAGGTTTTTGAGGCGTAAATCATGCGGCCGTTCTCCAAATGCGGGCCTTCGAGGTCGACGCTCTCCGAGTTTGGCTCAATGATATTGGCGGCCACGTCGCCGGTGATGTCGAGAATCTGCTTGTAGTTCTCGATGGCATCGCCCAGATCGACGGGGGCGTAGTCATATTCCTTTGCATCAGCAAAGCCTTTTTCTTTCAGCTCGACGATACGAGCCATCAGAGGATGGTTCAGATAGAATCCAATCTCTGGGTGGTCACTATAATAGTTTGCCATAATTATTCCTTTTTTCTATTTTTTATCTCGTTCCAAATAATTGCGCCAATCATATAGCCCAAGCCAGCACAAAGGGCAAAACAGATACCTTTCGAAAGTGCCAAGCGGTCAACTATGATAATAGCCAAAACGAGAACAGCAATATAAAAATAGTTTTTTTTCATTTACTTGCTATTCTGCTTGTAGTACTTAATCAACTTCGGAACCACTTCCTCAACGGTACCAACAATCACGTAGTCGGCGATCTTGTTGATGGGAGCATCGGGATCGCTGTTCACAGAGATGATGATACCAGAGTCCTGCATACCGGCGATGTGCTGAATCTGTCCAGAGATACCGCAGGCGATATACACCTTCGGATGAACGGTGACACCTGTCTGACCAATCTGACGGTCGTGGTCGAGCCAACCAGCGTCAACAGCAGCACGGCTACCACCAACCTCACCATGAAGCACCTTAGCCAACTGGAACAGCAGGTCGAAGTTCTCCTTAGAACCCATGCCGTAACCACCGGCAACCACGATGGGCGCACCTTTCAGGTTGTGCTTGGCAGCCTCCACATGATGGTCGAGTACCTTCACAACGAAAGCCTCAGGGCTGACATACTTGCTTACCTCAGGATATACAACCTCCTTCTTGCAAGCACCCTCATAGATAGCCTTCTGCATCACGCCAGAGCGGACAGTAGCCATCTGAGGACGATGGTCGGGGTTGACGATGGTAGCCACGATGTTGCCACCGAAGGCAGGACGGATCTGATAGAGCAGATTGTCGTAGTGAGTCTTGGTCTTGGCATCATCGTAAGGACCAATCTCGAGTTCTGTGCAGTCAGCCGTCAGACCAGAGGTCAGCGATGACGACACACGAGGACCGAGGTCACGACCAATCACTGTAGCACCCATCAGACAGATCTGAGGCTGCTCCTCCTTGAAGAGGTTCACGAGGATATCGGTGTGGGGAGCTGAGGTGTAGGGGAACAGGTCCTTCGCGTCGAACACAAACAGCTTGTCGACACCATAAGGCAGAATCTGATCCTCCACCTTACCCTTGATGTCTGTACCAGCCACCACAGCGTGGAGCTCAACACCCAGTGTATTGGCCAATTTACGACCCTTTGTCAGCAACTCCTGAGATACTTCCTGTACCAGAGTGCCTTCTATCTCGCAATATACAAATACGTTGTTCATATCTTAGCCAATAATTTTCTCTTCCAACAATTCTTTGATCATTCCCTCGATATCAGCATCAGAAGCCGTCAAAGTCTTCGACTCCTTAGCCTGGAACACGATGTTCTTAATAGCCTTCACCTTGGTGGGTGAGCCATTGAGACCACACTGCATCACGTCGCCATCGACATCAGCCACACTCCACTGATTCAGTGTCAGATACGGACGCTCCTCATAGAGGTTGTCGTAGGCCGTACCCTCAGCAGGACGCTCCATCGGACATGTAGCGCGCTTGTACTTCATCACCAGCTTGGCGTTCTGAGGACGACAAGGCGCAGCACTTCCGTTCACGGTGATAACTACTGGCAGCGGAGCCTCTACAGTCTCCACACCACCGTCGATCACACGCTTGATGGTAGCCTTACCATCCTTTACGCTGAGAACCTCCTCAGCATAAGTCACCTGATTCAAACCTAATTTCTGAGCCACCTGTGGACCCACCTGAGCGGTATCGCCATCAATAGCCTGACGACCACCAATCACGATATCTACATCGCCAATCTTCTTAATGGCAGTAGCCAGGGCATAAGATGTAGCGAGCGTATCGGCACCAGCAAACAGACGGTCGGTGAGCAACCAACCTGTATCTGCGCCGCGATAGAGTCCCTGACGGATAATCTCACCTGCACGTGGAGGACCCATCGTGAGGATTCCTACTGTAGAGCCGGGATTCTGCTCCTTCAGGCGAAGGGCCTGCTCCAAGGCATTCAAATCTTCGGGATTGAAGATGGCGGGTAGGGCAGCACGATTCACCGTTCCTTCGGCAGTCATTGCATCCTTACCCACATTTCGGGTGTCTGGCACTTGCTTGGCCAGCACAACAATCTTTAAAGCCATAAATATAAAAAATGTATAATAATGATATCCTTTTGCAAAAAACGCTGCAAAGGTAGTCATTTTTGCGCACACAGCCAAATTTAATGCACAAAATCAGTTTGATTGTGCACACTTTGGCTGATTTGTGCAATAAAAACGGTGTAGGATTGACAATTATCAAGCCTTACGGCTCTATTTGATTGTCATTCTGCGAAGTTGTTCAGCTCACTATCACCGTCCGACACATCATCATCATTGATGAGGGTGCGGAAAAAGGCCTGCCAGTCTTTCGCGGCCCGTTTGCCGTAGAAACCGTCATCCGTCTCGTCAGTGTTGGTCGTCTTGGTCTCTATGCATTGGCCGTTCTCGTCGAAGTAGTAGCGCCATTCGCTCACCTCACCTTCCTCAGCGCCTCGTGAGTAGGAGAAGATCAGGTTCTTCGTCTTTGGCTTAAAGAGGTACTCGTCGTAACCATTCAGCTGCATCGAGGTTGAGTGGCTGTTGATGAAGTAGATGCCGTCGTTGTCGAAGTATATTCTCGTCTCTATTGTCCTGGGTGGCTGGTTGTCGCCCAGGTCGTGCAGGGTGATATGCAGGTCATTCGGCATCTCTGCCTTGTCGTTGGCAGCCGATTTCTCCTTGGCCTGGGCATAGAGGGTACGGATGTGCTTCATGCGCTCTGACTTGGGTGTCGTGTGCTTCTTCGGAGCATCCTGATCCAATGGGGTGAAGTAGCCGTTGTATGTCAGCATGTTGAAGAGCCTCAGGTAGAACTCTGCATTGTCTTTCTCTGTTTCTGGCATTGTCCAAGTGTTGTGCGTGTTATGCTTCTCCTCGATGCATTGTCCCTGGGCATCGTAGTAGTAGCGCGACTCCACCACGAAACCACCATCCGTCTCGCCTCGCATATAGCAGAAGATGACCTGGTTGTCCTTGGGGTCGAGCAGCACCTCACGGTATCTGATATGTCCGTGGTTCCCCCAATTCTCTACCATGAGATAGGGCGGCTGTTTCGTTGCCAGACCGTCCATGATCTTCTCTTCGAAATAGAAGTTCAACTGCCAGGTGTCGTAGAGGGGGATTTCCTCGTCCTCCAGTCTGTTGAAGATGATTTGCAGGTCCTTGGGCGACTTGCCGTTCTTGCCGTTGGCGTCCACCTTCTTTTTGGCTTCGGCATAGCATTTGCGGATATACTTGATCCGTTCTTCCTTCGACGTCTGTGCTAGGGCTATACTTCCGCATGCCAGCACTGCCATGATACAAATAAGAATCCTTTTCATTTAGGCTCTGGTTTTTTAATTGACGGCGACAAAGTTACGAGTTTTAATTGAAAATTGATAATTGAATATTGAAAATTGTACCTGCTACTGCATTTTTTCACTATTCACTCGTCGCTTTTCACATAAAATGTGTAACTTTGTCGCCACAAACAATAACTTACAGAGACTATGAAGTATTATCAACTGATCCTGACCGTGGCTTTCTGCTTCCTGGGGAAGACAGCAGCCTGTGCCGAAAACTACGACTTTCAGAACACGAAACTGAAGGACGAGAAGCGTGTAGAACTCTTTCTGAAACATCTTACCCTCGACGAGAAGATGATGTGGATGTCGCCCATGTTGGGTACACCCCGTCTTGGCGTGCCCATCACGGGCTGTTACGAGGGCCTGCATGGTCTCGCCCTCGGAGGACCCTCGCGCCATAACGGCGTGAAGACTGTCGACGGCAAGGAAGTGCCCAACGACCTGCCCACCACCATCTTCCCACAGGCCTACGGCATGGGTGCCACATGGGATCCTGCCCTCATCCGTCGCATCGGAGCCATCGAAGCTGAGGAGACCCGATGGTATGCCCAGGGGAATATCGCCCGTAGGAAGGGTCTGGTGGTCTTCGCGCCGAATGCCGACCTGGCGCGCGATCCCCGTTGGGGACGTACGGAGGAGAGCTTTGGTGAGGATCCTTTCCTCACGGCCCAACTCTCTGTGGCGATGGTTCAGGGTCTGCAGGGCGATGACCTGCGCTATTGGAAGACTTGTGCGCTGATGAAGCACTTCCTCGCCAACAGCAACGAGGACGGTCGTGACTCCACGTCGAGCAACTTCGACGAGCGACTCTTCCGCGAATACTACTCCTATCCTTTCTATAAGGGTATCACCGTGGGAGGCAGCCGCGCCTTCATGGCCTCGTATAATAAGTGGAATGGCATCCCTATGGCCGTTCATCCCTGTCTCGATGCCGTCACCCGTGAGGAGTGGGGTAACAACGGTATCATCTGTACCGATGGCGGTGCCTATGGCTTGCTCGTCAGTGCCCATCATTATTATCCTGACCTGCCTGCTGCCGCAGCTGGTGTCGTGAAGGCAGGCACGAGCCAGTTTCTCGACCGTTACCAGCCATATCTGAAGGAGGCCGTCGAGAAAGGACTGGTTACGGAGGCAGAGATCGACAATGTCATCAAGGGTAACATCTATGTTGCCTTGAAACTGGGTCTGCTCGATGACGGTTGTCCCTACGCCTCTATCGGCAAGGACTCCACCGCAATGCCGCCTTACGAGCGAGAGGAGGTAAAGCAGTTTGTGCGCGAGGTGACGGCCAAGAGTGTCGTACTGTTGAAGAATGAGCGTCAGACGTTGCCTCTCAAAGAAGTCAAGAAGATTGCCGTTGTGGGACCATACGCCGATAAGATCGTCTATGACTGGTACAGTGGCACCGCTCCCTACGAGAACACCATCCTGAAGGCGATGCAGGAGGCGGGCCAGCAGTATGGTATCGAGATCCTCTATGCCCCCGATAACCAGTATGGACGTGCTGAGGATCTGGCCAAGCAGGCAGACATGGTGCTCGTCTGCACGGGAAACCATCCATACGGCACGGATCGCACTTGGAAAGTCTGTCCTGTGCCCTCTGACGGGCGCGAGGCCAACGACCGCCACTCGCTCCAGTTGCCTGATGAGGATGAGATCCGTCGCCTCTACAGCATCAATCCCAATATCGTACTCGTGCTCGTCAGCAGCTTCCCGTACGCCATCAACTGGAGCAACGAACATCTGCCTGCCATCCTCCACGTCACCCATTGCTCACAGGAGCAGGGACACGGTGTGGCCGACGTGCTCTTCGGACGTGTGAATCCAGCCGGACGCACCACACAGACGTGGGTGAAGGATATCCTCGACCTGCCCCACATGATGGACTATGATATCCGTCACGGACGTACCTATATGTATTTTGAGGGTCAGCCCCTCTATCCTTTCGGCTACGGACTCAGCTACACCCGTTTCGAGTATGGTCAGGCGAAGGTCGTGAAACAGGACAAGCAGAAGGTCTATGTCAGCGTACCAGTGAAGAATGCCGGCTCGCTCGATGGCGACGAGGTTGTACAGCTCTATGTCAGCTATCCTGAGTCGCAGGTGGAGCACCCTGCCCGTCAGCTCAAGGCCTTCCAGCGTGTCAGCATCCCTGCCGGTGAGACGCGTAAGGTCATCCTCGAAGTGGCCAAGAGCGACCTCACCTACTGGGATGCCGAGCGCCATGCCTTCATCCCTGAGACGGGCCGTATCCACTTTGCCATCGGTGCCTCCTCAGCCGATATCCGTACGAACATTGATCTCTAAGATAAAACAGATAAGAAAAACCGTTATGTTTGATTGTCACTGGCAGAAGAGAACTTCACGGTGAGTAATTCTATCAGAGCAAACGCAAAGAAGATGTTGCTCATGGCGTTAAAGCTGAATATCCACCATTCCAGGAGAATCCAAAACATGAGGATGATACCACAGACTAAGACGACCCGTTGGGCATGAGGGTGATGTCTTACCAGCATCCACGCTGCCAAAAACTGAGGTAATCCATTCACTGCCAAAAGGACAAATCCTGAAGGAATGAAATCCTGAAAGAAGACCTCCTGCCAAGGCATCTTGTCCTTCAGCATCTCCAACAATGGAGTTCCTCCCCAGCTATTGCCGCAGGGGTCGGTCCACATCATGACTGCCCCTGCCACAGCGCCGATAGCAATGAAAAGCGTCAAGACAATCTGAATCTTTCTCATGTCTGTTATGGTTTTGAGTGCAAAGATAGGCAAACATTACGAAAAAGCCAAATCTATTCAAATAAATTTGGTATTTCACTTACTTATTCGTACCTTTGCGCGCTGAAACGAAAAAGTGACAACGATGACAAACGGTATTTATACAATCTTGCTGCTCATTCTGAGCAATGTGTTTATGACTTTCGCGTGGTACGGACACCTGAGGCTGCAGCAGTCGGGCATCTCGTCGAACTGGCCGCTGTATCTGGTGATTGCCTTCTCGTGGATGATTGCGTTTTTCGAGTATTGCTGTCAGGTTCCGGCCAATCGCATCGGCTTTGTCGACAATGGCGGCCCGTTCAACCTCGTGCAGCTGAAGGTGATCCAGGAGTGTATTTCGCTGGTGGTCTTCGCCGTCATAGCAAACTTCATTTTCCAGCATGAACAGCTTCATTGGAATCACGCAGCCGCAGCCCTTTGCCTTGTCGCAGCCGTCTATTTCGTCTTCATGAAGCCATAAATAATCATCCCCGCCTTCAATGGAGCGGGGATGATTACTTTATTCTTGTTTCTGTTCCGTGTCTTTGCCCCAGTATTCCATCGCCTCAGCCTCAGGAAGGTTGTTGAGGTAGGCTTGTCCTTCTTCCTTTGTGAGGGTTCTGCCGTTGAGCTGGCACTCGTCAATCTCGCCATAGATCTCAATGACGTTGAAGGTCTCAGTCAGCTTGCCATTCCTGAAGGCATATATCTCGGCATAGATGGCAGGGCCGCCTGCTGATCCTGAGATACGCAGGTAGCCGGTATTGTCCTTTTGCATTTTCGTAGGCTTCAGCTTTGGTGTCTCCACGGCGATGAGATGGAACTTGCCATTGTCGTCGCGTGAGAAGAAGGCACCGTTCTCGTCTTCCTTGTCATGCAGCCAGATGACCTCTTCAGGACCGTAGGGAATCCATATGTGGAACCACTTTGTGAAGTGGATGTCCGCATGCTCATGGGGATCGGCGGCTAGGAAGATCTTTTCCATCACGGCAAGGTCGCTTCTCCAGACAGGTTTCTCCTCGTCGATCATGTTGTGGTAGGTCTCGTAGGTGTGCTGGATAAGTTGTCCGCCACGTATGTAGAACATGCCGACGGCAGAGCTCTCTGGGGCATCGCGCTCGAAGCAGAGTTCCAGGCCTTTAGGGCCTTCGAAGGCCTCGAGAAGAGAACAGCCTACGTACTCGCCGTCATCGTCGGCATTCCAGGTAGGACCCCATTGTTCGTCATAGTAGCCTATCACTTCGTTGGCATAGACCTTGTCGCCGTCGATGAGAACGTCGAGGGCGAGGGCTGACTTGCGATCTTGGTCGTATTTATCCTTGGGGGCATTCTTATACTCGCCCTTGAACTGGAGGTGTCCCCAGATGTAGCGGCCATCGATGGTTGCTATCAGACGCATGCGGTCCACCTTCATGTTGTACTGTTTTTCCAGCTGCTTCACGGCGGCTTCAGGCAGTGGAGTGGGCTTGTCCCATTCCGACTGGTCATACTTGATGTCAAGGTGCTTGCGCGACTTCAGGTAGTTGTCGGTGACAATGACGCTGCCTCCCCAACCGCTTTCCTTGGGCTTGTCCTTAGGATTAGCGTAGGCAAAACGGGCGCAGAGCGATGGGATTCCAAGGCGGCCATGACGCTCGCCGATGCTGGGCCTGTTGCCGTCGGGATCCTTCAGCACCTCGTCGACGAACTTCAGTTTGATGATCTTGTCCTTGTCTGCCAGCAGGTTGGTATAGTCGGCTGCATTGTGGCGGAACATTTCCTGTAGGGTCCAGCTTTGGTACGACTCATCGAACCAGTCTTCGTTATCCTTTGTCTTCTGTGGCTCCTCGATATAAGTCCAGTAGAGCATTTGCAGGTAACCGTCCTCATCTGTGGCCATGAGGAACATCGGCATGGGAGTTGTGTCGGCTTCCTCTATGATGCTGTCGATGACGGCAGCGAGGGTGTCGGCTTTAGTAGGGGCTTCTGTCTTGCCCTTGTTCTTACAACTGATCATGACTGCAATAGCGCAGATAGCAATTAATACTAGTCTTTTCATATTTTTGTGGTTTTGATGATTAGCGATTCAAATAGGCCTTTACTTTCTCCCAGTCGACACTGACCACTTCTGCCGGCTTGTCATAGTCAGTGGCTGTGACTTTCTGGTTCTTCGTGTCGAACTTGACCACGATTCTGTCCTCCACGTTTAAGCTGGTGGAGTCGAGACGGACAATGTCGTAATAATGGCGTCTATGTCCTTCTCCGGCAAAGCGCTCGAAAACGGGATGATTTCCTTTTTTTGCAAGAGAATCCGTCATGAACTCCGCGAAGCACTCTTCGTCGGGTTTCAGATACCACATGAGAGTGAAGTTTCCCTGAGGATGGGATTCCGTGCTACGGATAGTCACCATGGCTGCCTTGCGCGTCTGCCTGATGGTACGAGACTCGTAAAGGGCTGTCCCTACCAGTAAAATGAGGATGACTATGATGCATATGACAGGCTGTAACAGACAACCAATGGTGAGCCCCTTCAGCCGTTTGCGACTGTATCCCCAGAAAGGAATCATGAGGGAGGCAAGGATAATCAAGACTATGAAGAAAAAGAGAAATCCGAACTCTTCTACATTCCTATCAATAAACATCGTCGTATGATTTTAGTTTGTTACTATGAATTGGTATATTGGATGGCAAACAAGGTCTGGTCATCGCTTTGTTCTGCCTGGCCGACAAATTGCTGTACAGCCTCCGACATGGCTGTAATGAGTTCTGTGGGCTTGTTGAGGGCTGATGCTGCCGTCTGCACCACGCGCCCCATGCCAAACTGCTGATGGTTGATGTTCTCTGCCTCATTAAGTCCGTCGGTATAGAGGAAGATGGTGTCTCCAGTTTTGAGGACAGCCTGCTGACTTGTGAATGTCCACCCTCCCATGACACCCACGGGGATATTCGGATCACATGCCATGATGGTCACCTTTCCGTCAGCAATCAGCAGAGGCATGTCGTGTCCGGCATTGGAGTAGCAGAGGTTGCCGTTGGTCAGGTCGAGTACTCCTACGAAGAAGGTCACGAACATGCTGGCCTCATTGTTCTCACACAGGGCCTCGTTGAGTCCTGTCACAATCTTGGAGGGTTCTGATGTGTGGGCTGCGATATTGCGGAAGAGGAAGCGTGTGACTGCCATCACCAGTGAGGCAGGTACGCCCTTGCCCGATACGTCGCCAATACAGAAGAAGAGTTTCTCGTCGTGCATGAAAAAGTCGTAGAGGTCTCCGCCTACCGCTTTGGCAGGTGTCACCTGTCCGAAAATATCAAAGTCGGTCCTGTTGGGAAAGGCCGGATATGTCTTGGGCAGCATGCTCATCTGTATGTCGTGGGCAATCTTCAGCTCGTTCTCTATCGAGGCCTTTGCGGCAGTGGTGTCCTTCAGTTCCTCGACGTAGGAGGTCAGCGACTGCTGCATGTTTTCGAATGAGTCGCGCAGCTGACTGATCTCGTCGTTGTGCTTGATATCGGGCAGAGGGGTGCCGAAGTCTCCCTGTGCCACCTTGTCAGCTGTTTCTGCCAACTTCCTCAATGGCTTGGCAGTACGCTTGATGGTGAAGCGGCAGACGAGGAATGTGACAATGACGATAAAGGAGACGACAATCACTAACATAGTGCCGATGATCAAGGAATAGAAGGTTAAGGGCTCTTCAAGCAAGACCACCGTCAACATCCAGTCTTTGCCCGTCACTGGGGAGTAGAACAGGTAGGAGTCCTTTCTGTTGATGACCAGGTCGTGGGTGGTCTCTTCTTTGCTTTTCTCACCTGCCTTCATGTTTTTGATGACCGTGTCAGCCCAGCCTGGTTCACCGTCTTTGATGTGATCGAAGAAGTTCCCTTTGAGGATACGTCTCTTTTCTGGGTGGGTCAGAAAAGTGCCGTCACGCTTGATGACAAAGCTTTGGAACGATCTGGTATCTCCGGAAACAAGTTCCACTCCTTCTTCGAAGATACTGTCCTGCTCTTCTATAATCTTCGTAATGAAGTCAAGCGACAGATCTGCCCCCAGGATAGCCACGAGGCGACCCTTCTGGTCGTGTATGGGGCGCATGTAGGCCACCAGTGGCATTTGGGCATTATGCCCGTCCAAGAAAGGCTCCGACCAGTAGGCAGAGTCTTTGGCAATGGCTTCTTTGAACCATTCGGATTCCAGATAGTTTTGTATGGTACCGCCTATCTGCTGGGTTTTGATCTCCATGCTGTCGTTGCGCCAGGCGTATGGGCAGAAGCTGCGACCCTTCTGGGGATAGTAGTTCTCGATGAAGCTGATACCGCAACTGCGGATGCGCGGGTTCTGTGTCACGATGCGCTCCATGATGGCCTGCATCTGGTCGGGCTGCGAGAGATGACGCTCTATGTCAAAGACATTATTGTCGACAGCCACGTTGACATCCGACATGATGTCGCTGATACATCTGTTTGACGATAGCATGCTGCCATGAAAGTTATCGCCCATGGATGATATCCAAAGGCTTGCCATCGTGATGAAGAGCAGGATTGACAGGGCGCTCATCATGATGAACAGCACTAACATGACCCAACGCGACAGTCGTGTGGCGAACGAACGGTTGCTATTCTTATCCTTCATCTTGCTTGTGTTTGGTTTTGACGTTGCAAAGGTAGTCAAAATTTGGGAATTCTTTGCAGATAAAGCGAATTAATATCGGGCAAAGCGTTAAGAATTAAAAAAATATGCATGTTTCAGTCAAATTATTTACCTTTCACTTTTCACTTTTCACTTCGTTTTATTACCTTTGCATTCAGATATGATTGACAGGGCGACGATAGACAAGATCATGGATGCCACTAATATCGTGGACGTGGTTGGTGAATTTGTCACACTCCGAAAGTCGGGTGTGAATTACAAGGGACTGTGCCCGTTCCACGACGACAAGACACCGTCGTTCATGGTGTCGCCGGCAAAGCAGATCTGTAAGTGCTTTGCCTGTGGTGAGGGTGGTACGGCCATCAACTTCCTGATGAAGCACGAGCAGATCACCTATCCTGAGGCACTGAGGTGGCTGGCGAAGAAATACAATATTGAGATTCAGGAGAAGGAACTCACAGACGAGGAGAAGCGTGAACAGAGCGACCGCGAGTCGATGTTCATCGTCAACGAATGGGCCTTGAATTATTTCCACGAGATCCTGAAGAACGACCCCGACGGCGTGGCCATCGGCAAACAGTATTTCCGTAGCAGGGGTATCCGCGACGATATTATCGAGAAGTTCTGTTTGGGCTATGCCTTGCAGAAACGTGACGCTCTGGCGCAGGCAGGACAGAAGGCAGGCTACAAAGCGGAGTTCCTGACGAAGACGGGTCTCTGCATTCAGGGTGAGAAGGGACTCCATGACCGTTATGCAGGACGTGTCATCTTCCCCTGGCTCAATGTCAGCGGTAAGGTAGTGGCTTTCGGAGGCCGTCTGCTCGATGCCAGAACGAAGGGCGTGCAGCAGAAATACGTGAATTCACCCGACTCGGAGATCTACCACAAGGAGCGCGAGCTCTACGGACTGTTTCAGGCAAAGAAGGCCATTGCCAAGGAGGACAACGTGTATATGGTGGAAGGCTATACCGACGTGATAGCCATGCACCAGTGCGGTCTGGAGAACGTCGTGGCCAACAGTGGTACGGCACTCTCTCTCCATCAGATCAAACTGTTGAGACGCTTCACACATAACATAACCTTGCTCTACGACGGCGACGAGGCTGGTATCCATGCCGCCATGCGAGGTACGGATATGCTGCTGGCCGAGGGCATGAACATCAAGGTGCTGCTGCTACCTGATGGTGACGATCCGGACTCGTTTGCCCGCAAGCACACAGCCCAGGAGTTCAAGGACTATATTGGGCAGCATGCAACCGATTTCATCACGTTTAAGACGAAGGTGACGGTGGAGAATGTGACTGACCCCGTGAAGCGCTCTGAGGCCATCGGCGGCATTGTGAAGAGTATCTCTGTGGTTCCCGACCAGATACTGCGTTCGACCTATCTCGGTGAACTCTCGCAGCGTCTGGGCATTAAGGAACAGACACTTCTGAACACCATGAACAGCATGATCCGCAAGGACATCGAGGAGAAGGAGAAAGAAAGACAAAGGAATAGTGATGTTGTGAAGAAGTCGGGTAGTGAAGAATTTAATCCGAATAATCAACAGTCAGCTGACAACGGCAGGAATAATGGCATGACTACTGAGCGAAGCGGTAACTACTTAACTTCTTTAACGCCTGAGAATGAGATTGAGCGCCTGCTGATTCAGGCTGTCATCCGCGACGGCGAGAAGGTGATCTATGAGGATGTGGAGACAGAGGATGGTGGCAAGGTGAACCTGACCGTGGCCCAGTATATCGGCTACGATCTGGGGCAGGACGGACTCTCATTCCATGACCAGCGGTACAATCAGATTCTACAGGAGGCTGTCCAGCACAGTGGGGAACCCGACTTCAAGGCCGAAGCCTACTTCCTCCAGCATCAGAATATCGCCATCAGTTCGCTGGCTACGGAGCTCGCGATTGACCGTCATCAGCTGGGTAAAGGCTTCCAGCTGAAGGAAAGAGACGGCGGACTGCGCCAGCATGTTCTCCATCTGGTACTGGATCTGCGTCTTGATATTGTCGAGAACAGACTGAAGGAGCTCAAACAGCTGTTGAGAGCAGCAGGAACGGATATGGACCGTATTAAGGAACTGCTGGAGGAATACAGGGATACACAGCAGCTGCGTGATGCCCTGGCCAAACAATTAGGAAATGATCTGATGGTATAATGGGCTGGCTGAATATCATATTCATCATCTATCAGGTGATTGCCGTCCTGGCCATCATCCATGTGATACTTGACAACCGTCAGCCAGCCAAGACGATGGCTTGGGCACTGGTGATCTACTTCGTGCCTATCGTGGGCATCGTATTCTACCTGTTCTTCGGCATCAACACCCGTAAAGAGCGCTATGTGAGTGAACGCTCGATGAATCAGCTGACGAAACGCTCAATGCTGGAATTTGCCGAGCAGCATAACCTGAGACTTCCTGAGAAACACAAACCGCTGATCGACCTCTTCATCAACCAGAATCTGTCGTTGCCCTTTAAGGACAATCAGGTGGAGTTTATGAACGACGGCTATCACTTCTTTCCCTCCTTGCTGGCGGATATCAGTCGTGCGAAGAGCCATATTCACATCGATATGTATATCTTTGCCGAGGATGCATTGGGACAGCTCTTCTCTGATGCGCTGATCGACAAGGTGAGGGAAGGTGTGGAGATTAGGCTGATCTATGACGACGTGGGCTGCTGGAATGTGAGCCACCGGTTCTTCGAACGGATGCGTGAGGAGGGAATCGAGGTCCGCTCGTTCATGCCTGTACACTTCCCGTCGTTCACAAGCAAGGTGAATTACCGCAACCATAGGAAGATCATTGTCATCGATGGCTATATAGGTTATATCGGTGGCATGAACGTGGCCTTGCGCTATGTGAAGGGCACTGGTAGCCAGCCTTGGCGCGACACGATGGTGAAGGTCTCCGGAGGTGCCGTCTATGCGTTGCAGCGGGCTTTCCTGATGGACTGGTACTTCGTGGACCGCACGCTGCTTTCCGACCGAAAGTATTATCCGCAGGCTTCCTCTCTGCATTCGCAGCTGACTGCCAACGATTGTCTAGCGCAGGTGGTGACCAGCGGTCCTGTGACACCCTATCCCGAGATTATGCAGGGCTATGTCCGGATTATCCTTGGTGCTCGTCGCTATCTGTATTTGGAGACGCCTTATTTCCTGCCTAACGAGTCGGTGCTTTTCGCCTTGAAGACAGCTGCTCTGGCAGGTGTCGATGTGCGTGTACTCTGTCCGCTTAAGAGCGATGCACGCTTTGTGGAGTGGGCGAGTCGCAGTTACCTGCGTGAGGCGCAGGAGGCTGGTGTGAAGGTGAGCCTCTATCAGGCCGGCTTCCTCCATTCCAAGCTGATGGTTTGCGACGATGCCGTCTCCACCTGCGGTTCCACGAACCTCGATTTCCGCAGTTTTGAGAATAACTTCGAGGCCAATATCTTCTTCTACGATGAAGGTGTGGCGCTACGGATGAAGGAACTGTTCATGCGCGATCTGGAGCAGTCGGTATTGCTGACCGACGTTACTGGGCGTATGAACAGGAGTTTCCTAAAACGTCTGTGGGAGAGTTTTACAAGGATGCTTTCCCCGTTGTTCTGAATATCGAGAAGTTGACGCTGCCATAGCTGCGGTGCTCCACGAAATGCGGTTCACCTGAGAAATCGTGGTCTTTGCCGTGTTCAAAGACAAACACCCCGTTGTCCTTCAACAGTCCTTTCTCGAAGATGAGTCCGGGAATAGTGGGAAGTTCCTCCAAAGCGTATGGAGGATCGGCAAAGATAAAGTCGAACTGCTGCCTGCACGATTTGATATAGCGGAACACATCGCCTCGAAGTGGCAACACATGGGGACTGCCCCCTGTGTGCTCCAGCTTCTTCAGACATTCGGTAATAAAACGGTGATGGTCTCTGTCCATCTCGACGCTGACCACCTGACTGCATCCGCGTGATACTAGTTCCAGGGTGATGCTGCCTGTGCCTGAGAACAGGTCGAGGGCCGTGGCGCCTTCGAAATCCAGATAGCCCGTCAGCACATTGAAGATATTCTCCTTGGCAAAGTCCGTCGTGGGCCTTGCCTTGAAGCTTCGTGGAATGTCGAAGCGCCGTCCCTTATATTTGCCAGTGATAATCCTCATCTTCCCTTCACTAACAGAGTCATCAGGTCGTAGGGCATGTGCGCGATTTTCGTGGCAGGAGCCTGCAGGAAGTCGGCAGAGGGGTTGATGACGAAAGCCTTCCGCAGATAGCGTTTGAGTTCAGGCACCAGCCACTCCGGCTCAGGTATCTCACCTACTATGTGCAGTTCGTCGTGTTCAGACTCCAGTCTCAGCTGCTTCCAGACATAGAGCAGGAAATAGAGGGCATCATGGGAGTAGCCGGCTTCGAAGGTGTTGCAGAACTTGAAACGGTTCTGCTGGAAACTGAAGAGGTCGAGCTGCTTGCCGTGGAAATAGCCGTAGAGTTTGTTCCTGTGCCCTGTGAAGCTGCGCTGGTGCAGATGATGCCAGACGGGAGTCATGGCCTGAATGAATTGCACCTCTTCGAAACGGTCTTGTACGACCACTTGCAGGTCTCTGCTGATGGCAAAGAGGCAGACTGCCTTCAGGCTGGGCAGTATGTTATAGAGCACCCGTCGCTTCTCCTGTCCGGCAGGGAAGGAGTGTGAGTAGATGGTCTCTGTTTCGTCTTCGTTGAACTGTTCTATCGGCACCAGCACGGAGGGTGTATCGACCAGCACCTGGGCATGCTGCCAGCCTGCTGACATCAGACTGACGGTCTTGAATGCCTCGCGGAGGTTGGCGGTCATGGAGATGCTGCCTTTGACGAGATAGGGCTCATGGCTGATGGGATGCTCCGTGTTGGCGGCATCTGTCGTGGTAAAGGAAAGGGTGTTCTTTCCGATGCGTATGATCATCTTTCTTTTATCCATGATTCAAGACACTGGCGATACAGACTGCCAGTAGTCCGGCAGCGATGCACGCTAATATGATATTGATGTTCCTGTTAGAGATTTGCATAACTGGCTGCAAAGGTAAACAAAAAACAACACAAAGTCACAAACATACGGCGGTTTTTTGTTTTTTTATTAAAAAACTCAGTGTCCCTGTATCTCTGTGTTTGGGAAAAATAGTAACTTTGCAGTCGAATATGATTCACGACGAACTGAAATACAGGATTCTTCAGACGCTGGGTTTCACACCGACAGCTGAGCAGGAACATGCCATCGACGTGTTCACAATGTTCATGACCGACAGGAATGAACACGTGGTGATGATTCTCCGTGGATCGGCTGGTACGGGTAAGACGACGCTGGCAGGTGCCATCGTCCAGGCGATGGAACGTCTGAAGCAGAAGCTGATACTGCTGGCTCCCACGGGCCGCGCCGCCAAGGTGTTCTCGCTGAATGCCCGTCATGCGGCCTATACCATCCACCGTCGCATCTATCGTCAAAGGCTACAGGTAGGCGAGCTTGTCTCGGGAATGAAGTCTGCTGGCGGTCTCTCGGCTTTCAGTATTAACGACAACCTGAACCGTGACACCTTATTTATGATAGATGAGGCCTCGATGATTGCGAATCAAGGCTATGGCGAGTCGGCTTTCGGCAGTGGCTGTCTGCTCGATGACCTGGTGCAGTTTGTCTACAACGGCCTGAACTGCCGCATGGTACTGGTGGGCGACAAGGTGCAGCTCCCGCCCGTTGGCGAGGATGAGAGCCCTGCGCTGGTGGCCGATGTGCTGCGTTGCTATGGCATGAAGGTATATGAGTGCGACCTGAATCAGGTGCTGCGCCAAAGGCAACAGGTAATGGGCGAGGAGTCGGGCATCCTCTGGAATGCCACGATGATCCGTCAGATGGTTACCCATGATGAGATGACTCAGCTGCCGCGCATCCGGTTCCAAGGCTTTGCCGATATCCAGGTGGTGCCAGGCGATGAGCTGATCGAGTCGCTGGCAAGCAGCTACGGTCGGGTGGGCATGGACGAGACGATCGTCATCACCCGCAGCAACAAGCGGGCAAACATCTATAATCAGGGCATCCGTAACACCGTTCTCGACCGTGAGGAAGAACTCTGTCGTGGTGATCAGCTGATGATTGTGAAGAACGACTACTATTGGATGGAGCAGATCCCGTCGTCACCCGACGAGCAGAAACTGCCCTTTATCGCCAATGGTGATGTCGCAGTGGTACAACGCGTCAAAAACGTCCACGAGCTCTATGGCTTCCGATTTGCCGAGGTCACCCTACAGTTCCCCGATTACGACAACTACGAGCTGACAGCCACCGTTATCCTCGAGACTCTCACCTCAGAGGCACCGGCACTCACCCGTGAGCAGCAGGAACAGCTCTACAACGCCGTGCTCGAGGACTATGCCGACATAACAGTCAAGACCGACCGCCTCAAGAAACTCAAGACCGACCGTTACTACAATGCCCTTCAGGTCAAGTTCGCCTATGCCGTCACTTGCCATAAGGCCCAGGGTGGACAATGGTCACATGTCTATATAGACCAGGGCTACATGACCGACGACATGCTCACCCCCGACTACATCCACTGGCTCTACACCGCCTTCACCCGCGCTACGGAAAAACTCTTCCTCGTCAACTGGCCCAAAACCCAGATACAGGATTAGGACTATCACATAATTACGTAGGGACCCGATGCTGTCACAGCTTCGGGTCCCCTGCAAACTTGAACTCACGTTCGAGTTAGCATGCAAACTTCAAACAACCAAAATGATTGCCTGGTTTAAGTCTGATGGTAGTAAGCCAAGAGACTTTTTCTATCTTATGAATAGCAGCTCACGGTATTTGGGCAGTGGCCAGAGGGCATCGTCGACGATGAGCTCCAACTTGTCAATCTGGTAGCGGATCTCGTCGAGTTTCGGCTCAACCTTGTCGTGGTAGGCGATGGCCTTTTCATGCTCATCGTCAATCTTGTTAGCCAGTTTGCGGGCATTGACAAGTTCCTCTACACCTTTCTCGATGGCGCTGGTGCGCTCGGCAATCTCCTCGATTATCTTGATGTTACGCCCGTTCAGCTTTTCTGCCTTGTCTATGGGGAATATGGCGGACATGTTCTCCACGTTCTTCAGCAGCTGGCTCTGGTAGTTCGTGGCCACGGGGATGATATGGTTCATCGAGAGGTCTCCCAATACGCGGGCCTCAATCTGGATCTTCTTCGTGTAAGTCTCCCACTTCACCTCGTTGCGGGCCTCGAGCTCCTTCTTGGTCATGACACCCAGGCTTTCAAACATATCAATGCTCTCCTTGTCGAGATAGCGCTCGAAGATCTTCGGACAGCTCTTCTCAACGTCCAGACCACGCTTCTCGGCTTCGAGTACCCATTCGTCAGAGTAGCCATTGCCGTCGAAACGGATCGGCTTACAGGTCTTGATGTCTTCACGCAGCACATCGATGATGGCATGGAACTTGGCGCTGTGTTCTGTACCGGCGAGCTTCTTTTCAAACTCAGGAATCTTGGCATCCACACGCTTCTTGAAGTCCACTAAAGCCTCGGCTACGGCACTGTTCAGGGCAATCATGGCTGATGCACAGTTAGCCTCAGAACCGACGGCACGGAACTCGAAGCGGTTACCAGTGAAGGCGAAGGGTGACGTGCGGTTACGATCGGTGTTGTCGATGAGCAACTCCGGAATCTCAGGAATATCCATCTTCAAGCCCTGCTTGCCAGTCATGGCAAGGAAGTCCTTGTCGGCCTTTTCGATGTGGTCGAGCAACTCGCTGACCTGCTTGCCAAGGAATGAAGAAACGATTGCTGGGGGAGCCTCGTTAGCGCCCAGACGGTGAGCATTGGTGGCGCTCATGATAGAGGCCTTGAGCAGTCCGTTGTGCTTGTAAACACCCATCAGTGTCTCAACAATGAAGGTTGCAAAGCGCAGGTTTGCCTCCGGCGTCTTGCCAGGAGCGTGCAGCAGAATGCCGTTGTCCGTACTCAATGACCAGTTGTTGTGCTTTCCGCTACCGTTGATGCCTGCGAAGGGTTTTTCGTGGAGCAGCACACGGAAACCGTGCTTGCGAGCTACCTTCTTCATCAGTGACATCAGCATCATGTTGTGGTCGACGGCAAGGTTGGTCTCCTCGAAGATAGGAGCCAACTCAAACTGGTTGGGTGCCACCTCGTTATGACGGGTCTTGCAGGGTACGCCGAGTTCCAATGCCTGGATCTCGAGATCGCGCATAAAGGCTGCAACGCGCTCGGGGATGGAACCAAAGTAGTGGTCGTCCATCTGCTGGTTCTTGGCTGAGTCATGTCCCATCAGCGTGCGACCTGTCAGTAGCAGGTCAGGACGTGCTGCATAAAGCCCCTCATCCACGAGGAAGTACTCCTGTTCCCAACCGAGATTTGACGTCACCTTTTTTACTGTAGGATCGAAATAGTGACAAACATCGACGGCTGCGACGTTCACTGCATGCAGGGCACGCAGCAGCGGAGCCTTATAGTCGAGTGCTTCACCGCTATAGCTGATAAACACGGTAGGAATACAGAGCGTATCGTCGATGATGAATACAGGCGATGTGGGATCCCAAGCCGAATAGCCACGAGCCTCGAAGGTAGAGCGGATACCACCAGAAGGAAATGAAGAAGCATCGGGCTCCTGCTGAACCAGCAGTTTGCCAGTGAACTCCTCCACCATGCCTCCCTTGCCGTCGTGCTCAATGAATGAGTCGTGCTTCTCGGCTGTTCCTTCTGTCAGCGGCTGGAACCAGTGTGTATAGTGCGTCACGCCATTCTCTATGGCCCACTGCTTCATGCCAGCTGCAACAGCGTCAGCAATATCTCGATCCAAACGGGCACCATTGTCCATTACGTCTATCATCTTCTCATAGACCTGCTTTGGCAGATACTTATACATTTTTTCGCGATTGAAGACCTTCTTACCAAAATACTCGTAAGGTCTCTCACTTGGTGTTTTTACGTCGAGCGGCTTCTTCTTAAACGCCTCCCCGACAACCTGAAATCTTAATGCTTCCATAATTTACCTTTTTATTAATTAATGACTATTTGATTGTTTGATGGTGCAAAGGTACTGCAAATTGATCAATAAATATATTATATTACTTGCATTTTGTTTGTTAAATATGTTGCATGCTGACAATTTGTAAACTTTATAATTGATTTTACTTACTATTTGCTTTCACTTTGCATATAAATCGTGTCGTTTCATTACAAACTGTTATCGGACACAGAATCGAAAAATCCTCTCCCTGCCATCAAGACAGGGAGAGGATACGTACCTGGAAGATTAAGGTTGCAGCGTAAACCCAAAGACCAGGTATGCTTTCTGTGAGCACGGGTTGCCGACTACCTGTCCGAAAACGGGAATCGAGAACGAGTCAGTCACCTTGATATCCTTCGTAGCCTTCAGTGAGAGGTTGGTCACAGCAAAGCCCGTCGTGCCATAAAAATCGGTGGCGAAGGGGACGGCACCAGCCGTAGCATTCCAGTCGACTGTAGCAAGTTTGAATGGGACATCGAGTTCGACGTAACTGCTATAGGCCCGCTTGCCGTCCTTGTTTGCACCATCGTTGCCTGCGAAGTTGGTATACCACTGTAGCGAGGCAAAGCCGAAGTCATAGCCGATGTTAGCTTCGAAGAGGTGATTGGTGACGTGTGCGTCGTATTTAAAGTAACGTGCATCAGGATCGAGTCCTGCACTGAACCAATAGTCCGTGATACCGATATTGAAACCACCTGCGGTGTAAGCCAGTGTCAGGTCAAACTCCTTCACATCGTCAGGGTTTGTCAGTCCATAACTGCCCCATGCCGAGAGCGAAAGGCCTTTATAGCCAATGCCGAGTGTAGGCTGTATGGCAGTGTTTCCACAATCCAAGCCACGCCAGATATAACTACTTACGAAATCGGCCGCTACCGTTGTCTCTACTTTAGACGATCGGTGCTCACCATCGTCTTGTGCCTTAGCACTATATCCTGTAGCGATCATCATCGCCATTAAAACAATCTTTTTCATAATCTTTACCTTTTTACTCTTTTACCTTTTTACCTTTAGTTATAACAGAGCTCTCCATGTTCGTAAACGTCGAGTCCTTCCTCTTCGATACGCTTATCAACGCGCAGGCCGTGCAGTTTCTTGATGCCATAGAACAAGGCGAAACCACAAGCAGCTGCCCAAAGGTCGATGACGAGGATACCGAAACACTCGGCACCGAAGAATCCCCAGCCGTATCCATAGAAAGCACCATTAGAGGTAGACAGCAGACCTGTCATCAAAGTGCCAAGAATACCGCAGACTCCATGCACTGAAGAAGCACCCACAGGGTCGTCGATATGCAGCTTGTGGTCAATGAACTCGATAGCAAAGACCAGTACGATACCACAGACGAGACCGATAATCACAGCTCCTACAGGTGATACGAGGTCACAACCAGCCGTGATGCCAACCAATCCTGCCAACACACCGTTCAGCGTCAGTGAAAGTGACGGTTTGCCGTATTTTGCCCATGTGAGGAACATGGTAGCCACACCACCTGCAGCAGCGGCCAGATTGGTAGTCAGGAACACGTGTGAGATGGCAATGCGGTTCACCTCTCCACTGGCAGCCAGCTGTGATCCGGGGTTGAAGCCAAACCATCCGAGCCAGAGAATGAATACACCCAGAGAAGCGATCATGAGGTTGTGGCCAGGAATAGCGTTGCTCTTGCCTGCCTTGCTGTATTTGCCAATACGGGGTCCCAGTGCCAAAGCACCAATCAGTGCCAGTACACCGCCTACGCTATGTACGATGGCAGAACCTGCGAAATCGTGGAACACATCGCCAAAGGTGCTCATCATAAAACCGTCGGCAGCATCGTTGCAGAGCCAGCCGCCACCCCACGTCCAGTGACCCTCGATGGGGTAGATGAAAAGCGAGATGACTGCACTATAAATGAGATACATCGAGAACTTCGTGCGCTCTGCCATTGCACCACTGACGATGGTGGCAGAGGTGGCACAGAACACTGTCTCGAAAATCAGGAAGCCTTCTACGGGCAGATCACCCTTGTAGAAACTCAGGTCACCCCAGTTGGGCGCACCGATAAAACCTGCCCCCTCACTTCCAAACATAAAGCCGAAGCCAAGGAAGAAGAACAATAACGAGCCGAACATGAAGTCGACAAAGTTCTTCATCAAGATGTTCGCCGTGTTCTTACTACGCGTAAAACCTGCTTCACACAGCGCAAAGCCCGGCTGCATCCAGAAAACCAACATGGCTGCCAATAGCATCCATACAGTATCGAGTGATAATCCAATTTCGTTCATAATCCTGAAAATTAATGTGTTTTTTACTTTTTTACCTTATTACCCTTTTACTTTTTATCGCGGAGTACCGTGTCACCGTTTTCACCCGTACGTATAGACCATGTGTCTATCACGTCGCTCACGAAGATGCGACCGTCGCCTACCTCACCAGTATGGGCCACCTTCAGAATCACCTTGACTGTAGGGTCGAGGAAGATATCGCGACACACAATAGTGATGGCAACGCGTTCGATAACGTCCGTTGAATATTGCACGCCACGATATATACGCTCCTGACGGCTCTGGCCGATGCCGTGCACGTCGTGGTACTCAAACCAATCGATGTCGGATGACAGCAAAGCAGCTTTCACCTCCTCGAACTTTGTCTTGCGGATAATTGCTTCAATCTTTTTCATACCTTTTTACTTTATTAAATTAATACTAGACCCTCTTGTTGGGTTACATTTTGTTGTTTTGACAGTGCAAAGTTATAGCGATTTGAAACGAAAACAAAGAAAATGCTTTCGTTTTGATTGTTAAAAACGCACACAACTGTCAAATTGTAAGTAGTTGCGGGATTCGGTGTGCTAATCTGTTGTCACTTTGCTCGTAAAACCAGTCGTAGAATTGCAAAGTGTCAGTTGTCGCAAGAGTGTGTTCGAGCACACTCATGGACTATGGCGACAAAAAATCCGCGAAACCTCAATAAGTCTCGCGGATTAACTATTGTGTGATTAAGAAATTTGTCAGCTCTTACTCCAAGCCTTGATGCGCTGTAAGGCCTCGTCTGTCTTTTCATGACTGCCAAAGGCCGTAAATCTGACATAGCCCTCTCCACTGGGTCCGAAACCGACGCCTGGTGTGCAGACGACATTGGCACCGTAGAGCAGGGCCTCGAAGAATTGCCATGAGCCCATGCCGTCGGGGGTGCGCATCCAAACGTAGGGCGCATTCTCACCGCCGTAGCACTCATAGCCAAGGCTTCTTAAGACAGCAAGCATCTTGGCGGCGTTCTGCATGTAGTAGTTGATGGTGGCCTTTACTTGAGCCTTGCCCTCTGGCGAGTAGATGGCCTCAGCGGCACGCTGACTGATATAGCTGCAGCCATTGAATTTCGTACATTGACGTCGCAGCCAAAGCTGGTTGAGTGGTATGCGTTCTCCCTCGAAGGTGGCAACACTGACGTCTTTCGGCACGATGGTGTAGCCGCAGCGAACACCCGTGAAGCCCGCCGTCTTGGAATACGAGCGGAACTCGACGGCGCATTTGCGGGCACCACGGATCTCGTAGATAGAGTGGGGTATCTTCGGGTCTTGGATGTATGCCTGATAGGCCGCATCGTAGAGAATGAGGGCATCGTTTTTCAGTGCGTAGTTCACCCACTTACGCAGTTCCTGCTTGGTGATGACCGTACCCGTAGGGTTGTTGGGGTAACAGAGGTAGATGACATCGACGGGACGACCTTTGGGAAGATCTGGTACGAAACCATTTTCAGCCTTGGTAGGCATATAGCGCACGTTTGTCCAACGACCGTCACGATAGCTGCCACAACGGCCTATCATCACGTTAGAGTCGATATAGACAGGATAGATGGGATCGGTAACACCGATGAAGTTGTCCCAATGGAGAAGCTCCTGAAAGTTGCCCGTGTCCGATTTTGCACCGTCGTTGATGAAGATTTCGTCGATGTCGAGGTGGATGCCACGCGGCAGGAAGTCGTTCTTCAGGATGGCCTCACGCAAGAAGTCGTAGCCCTGCTCAGGACCATAGCCATGGAAGCCCTCGGCGGTGGCCATCTCGTCGACAGCCTTATGCATGGCCTCAGTGACGGCAGGACACAAGGGCTGGGTGACGTCGCCTATGCCGAGGCTGATGACATCGGCACCCGGGTGCATCACCTTGAAAGCATTGACCTTTTTGGCGATGTCGGCGAACAGATAGTTGTTCTGCAGGTTCAGGAAATGAATGTTAACTAATGCCATATTTCTTAATTGATAATTGACAATTGAATTTAAATTTCGATTTCGCCGTCAAAGACGAAGGCGGCGGGACCAGTCATATAGACGTGATTCTTTTGGAAAATGCGTCCTTCGGCTGAGCGGTCTGCCTCGCACCACTCGATGTTCAGCGTACCGCCATCCATCACGATCGTGCTCTTACGTCCTGTCCTGCCAGTCAGTGCAGCAGCAACAGCAGTGGCACAAGCGCCCGTTCCGCAGGCTTGGGTGATGCCGCTGCCACGTTCCCAGACACGGGTACGAATGACGCTCCCTTCGTCCACGCTCGCAAACTCAATGTTACAACGCTGGGGGAAGGAGGAATGTTGCTCCAAGACACGTCCCGTCTCACCCACCTGATCCACGTTATCCGTAAAGATGACATAGTGCGGATTCCCCATCGACACAAACACACCTTTCTTAATATCGCGCGAAGCAATGAATTGTGACTCGTTTTCAAGAACGGGTTCCAGCATATCTACAGTAACGCTCTCTGCGATGCCGTCCTTTACATGCAACAGCAACGTCTTGATGCCCGATAACGTCAATAAACGAATATCAGTCTTCGCCGTCAACCCGCGCTCGTACAGATACTTGCCTATACAACGACTGGCATTGCCACACATCATAGCCTCTGAGCCGTCAGCATTAAAGATACGCATAGAATAGTCTGCCTCAGGCACAGGACTCTTGTCGATCAGTACCAGTCCGTCAGAGCCTATACCCTTGTGGCGGTCGCTCCAGGCAATAGCAGCACGAACGGGGTCGGCAACGGGGTATTCCATGGCGTTGACGTAGATGTAGTCGTTACCTGCACCATGCATTTTTGTAAACCGAATGTTCCGTGTCTTTATGCTGCCCATCATATCATTTTGGTGTCTCTAATGTTGAAATCTGGGTGCAAAGGTAATACAAAAAGACAGAAATAGCAAAGATTTGCCGTTCTTTTTGTTTGTTAATTCATAGCCAAACTGTCATTTTGTAAAGATTATGGCGGCGTATTTGCCATTTTGCTTTCGTTTTATATGTTTTCCGCGTCAAATTGTAACATTCTGTAACTTTCATCCATTCTTTTCCGTCATGTATTTCCAGTAGCGACGCGGCATGTCGCTGAGTTGTTTCTTGGGGTTCATGCGTTCCTTGATGCAGATGGCCTTGAAGTAGGTACGCCACAAATCCTGGAACATCTTGTCGTTATCGCTGAGGATGTCGGCATCCATCTTACCGTTCGATAAATCAAAAGGCACAGCGGTTTCGTCCTCAAAGGTGACGTGGATGACGGTTTTGCCGTCATAATAGTATCCATAATGCCGCTTCGCATCGTAGATGAGCCACGGTTGGTCATTGAAGCGATCGCTGAAGTGGTCGGTAATCAGTGGCAACACGTTGTGGTCGGGCGATACCACAGCGAGGTAGGTGCCATCCTTCGCTTTCTGAAAACGGACAAACTGCTTCATGCGCAGCTGCTCGTGTAGCACGCGCCGACAACAGTTGCGCACTTCAAGGACATCAGGGTCGCTGCTGTTGCGTTCAAAACCTTTCACTTTCAATCGAAACACCTTGCAGATAAAGTTAAACAGCGGCTGGTTCAGCGTGCGTTCCTCCGATAGCCAGCTAATGGTAATCATGTGCAGTCCGTCTTTGGAGAGGTTTTTCTCCAGACCCTTCCACACCCGCTCCGCCTTCTCAGAGTCCGTCACCACCCGATGTGGCTCGTCGGCAAACAGCGGCAACTGCTCACCCTCAGCCAACAGCGTCACATCCTGCTGTTTGCGGAAGAAACAGTCGAACACCGCTGTCAACAGTCCATCCAACGTATTATCGAACTGATAGACCTGCATATATTACGAATGATCATCGTCTTGAAAGTCGAGCATCAACTGTTGCTCTGCTGCGGCACGCTTCTGTTGGGCTTTTGAAAGCAGAAGGGGGCGAAGACGTTCTGGGCGCAGCTCGTTAATGCCGATGATGGGTTGTGAGAAGGCAGAGGTGAGCTCACCACAGGTGATGAAGTATTTGGCCTTTTTCATCACCACGCCCATCTTTTTCAGGTGGTAGCTGGTGATGCGGTTGAAACGACGCGAGTTGACAATAAGGACGGCACTTTTCACACCGATGCCAGGCACACGAAGGATGTTTTCGTAGCTTGCGCTGTTAATATCGACAGGGAAGAACTCGGGATGGCGCAGCGCCCAGCCGAGTTTGGGATCGACATCGAGGTCGAGGTGAGTGTGATGGTCGTCCACAATCTCATCCACATTGAAATGATAGAAGCGCATCAGCCAGTCGGCCTGATAAAGACGGTTTTCGCGTACCAGAGGAGGCTGCTTCAACACAGGCAGACGAGGGTCGTAGGTATTCACGCTCACATAGCCCGAGTAATAGACACGGCGCATGGTGGGTTGCTGATACATGGCGTTTGACATTTTCAGTATATCGAGGTCGCTCTCCTTCGTGGCCCCCACAATCATCTGCGTACTTTGGCCTGCAGGTACAAAACGTGGGGCGTGACGAAACTTCTTCCTATCCTCTTTATTCTCTAATACGCCCTGCTGAATCTGCGACATCGGCAAGAAAATGCTCTTGTGATTCTTCTCGGGTGCCAACGCCTTCAGCGATTCCTCCTTGGGAATCTCGATGTTCACGCTCATGCGGTCTGCATAACGTCCTGCCTCTTGAAGTAGCTCTTGCGAGGCACCAGGGATGGTCTTCAGGTGGATGTAGCCGTTAAAGCGATGTACGGTTCGCAGGTCTCGCACGATAGCCGTGAGACGTTCCATCGTGTAATCAGGATTGCGAACTACGCCGCTACTTAAAAAGAGTCCCTCGATGTAGTTACGGCGATAGAACTCCATCGTGATTTCCTCGAGCTCCGAGACGCTAAGCGTGGCGCGCTTGATGTCATTGGTGCGACGATTGATGCAGTAGGCGCAGTCGTACATGCAGTAGTTCGTGAGCATCACCTTTAACAGCGAGATGCAGCGCCCGTCATCGGCAAACGAGTGGCAGATGCCCACACCGCCCACGGTATTGCCCACCATTCCCTTCTTGCCAGAGCGCACGGTACCGCTCGACGAGCACGACACATCGTACTTCGCCGACTCTGCGAGGATTCGCAGCTTCTCCATCGTCTTCTCCGTCAGCATAGCGTTACGTTTCCGCAAAAGTACAAAAAATCTCGCAGATGGATACTATCTGCGAGAAATATTTTGCATAATTTGATAAATCGTAGCTTATTTGCTTAGGAAGGCAGCGACCTTCTGGGCGGTCTGCTTACCGCTGGCCATAGCGCGAACGACGAGGCTGGCGCCATTGGCGGAGTCGCCACATACGAAGACGTTCTGGGGGTACTCAGGATGCTCTGGCTTCAGAAATCCCATAGCCAGCAGAACGAGCTCGGCCTTGATGATTTCAGGCTTACCCTTCTCAACCATGATGGGGCGACCGCCCTCTGGGTTTGGCTTCCAGTCGATTTCCTGAACTTTGACACCAGTCAGTTTGCCATCCTTACCCAGGAACTCCAGGGTATTGATGTTCCATCGGCGTATGCAACCTTCTTCATGACTTGAGGTGGTCTTGAGGGTGCGAGGCCAGTTGGGCCAGGGGTTCTGCGGGTCTTCAGGACCTTCAACGGGCTTAGGCATAATCTCAATCTGAGTCACGCTCTTGCAACCCTGACGGTGGGCGGTGCCGATGCAGTCGGAGCCGGTGTCGCCGCCGCCGATGACGAGGACGTCCTTGCCTTTAGCGGTGATGCGCTCGTCCTTACTGAACTCCATGCCAGCCAGCACGCGGTTCTGCTGAGAGAGCAGCTCGAGAGCGAAGTGGACGCCCTTCAGGTTTCGGCCTGGGGCCTTGAGATCGCGGGCGGTTGGTGTGCCGGTAGAGATGACGACGGCGTCGTATTGTTCAGCAAGCTGCTGTGACACAGCAGCAGACTCGACGGCTTCGCCGTAGCGGAACTCGATGCCTTCCTGCTCGAGGAGACGGATGCGGCGATCGATGATGGCCTTGTTCAGCTTGAAGTTAGGGATGCCATAGCGGAGCAAGCCGCCGGCCGCCTCGTTCTTCTCGAATACGGTCACCTGATAGCCCATCAGGTTCAGGTCGTTGGCAGCAGTCAGTCCGGCAGGACCAGCACCAATCACTGCCACCTTCTTGCCATTACGCACAATGTCAGTATGTGGCTGAATATAACCCTCACGGAAGGCGGCCTCTGTAATGGCGCACTCGTCCTCACGATTGGTGGTCGGCTCGTGGTTAAAACGATTCAGCACACAGGCCTTCTCGCACAGGGCGGGACAGATACGGCCAGTGAACTCTGGGAAGGGGTTTGTGCTATTCAGCAGGCGATAAGCCAACTCCCAGTCGCCTTTATACAGGGCATCGTTCCACTCAGGGGCTTTGTTGCCCAGTGGGCAGGCCCAATGGCAGAAGGGTACGCCACAGTCCATGCAGCGCGATGCCTGCAGTTTACGTTCACGGGTGTTCAGTGTCTGTTCAACCTCGCTGAAGTCGTGGATTCTATCTTGTATCGGACGATAACCAGCCTCTTGGCGGTGTATCTCCAGAAATGCTTTTGGATTTCCCATGATTAATAATCTCTTTGGATGTTTGCAATTTTTTCTTGAAGTTTCTTGTTCTGCTCTTCCTGCAGGACTCGCTTGTACTCGATAGGCACTACCTGTACGAATTCCTCGCAGTAGTGGTTCCAGTCATCGAGCATGCGACCTGCCAGGGCTGAGCCTGTATGCAGATAGTGCTGACGGATAAGCTCGAGCAGCTCCTTGCGAGAGACGCTGTCCTCCACCAGGTTGATCTCGACCATATCCATATTACAGAAGTAGTCGAAGTTGTGCTTGCGATCCCAAACGTAAGCCACACCACCACTCATACCGGCAGCGAAGTTACGACCTGTATCGCCCAGCACTACCACACGTCCGCCAGTCATATACTCGCAGCAGTGGTCGCCAGCACCCTCAATCACAGCGATGGCACCTGAGTTGCGCACACCAAAGCGCTCACCCACCTTACCATTGATATAGAGTTCGCCTGAGGTGGCACCATACAGACCGGTGTTACCAGCAATGATGTTATCCTCGGCATGGAAATCCTCACCACTTCGGGCTGGAGGCAGGATAGAGATGCGACCGCCTGAGAGGCCCTTTCCGAAGTAGTCGTTACACTCGCCCTCGAGCTTCAGGTTGACGCCACGAACGGCGAAGGCACCAAAGCTCTGACCGGCTGAGCCTTTGAACTTGATGTTGATGGTATTATCGGGCAGACCAGCCTCGCCATATTTCTTGGCGATGACGCCAGAAAGCATGGTGGTAACGGCACGGTCTGTATTCTTGATGGCGTAGTCGAGGGTTATCTCCTCGCCACTATTGATAGCCTTCTCGGCAGCCTTGATAATCTCCTCGTCCTTCACGCCGCTGACCTTGGTGAATGCGCCACGATCCCAATAGAGAGCCTTGTCTGTCTCAGGCTTGTGCAGCAGGCGACCGAAGTCGATGGTCTTCTGCTTATCGGTAGCGTTGGTGGTATCCACCTCGATGAGCTCTGTGTGACCGATAATCTCCTTCAGGCTGTGAACGCCAATCTCGCTGAGGTACTCGCGCACCTGCTCGGCCAGGAAGGTGAAGAAGTTCACAACGTACTCAGAGCGACCCTGGAAGTGTTTACGCAGCTCTGGGTTCTGGGTGGCCACGCCCATCGGACAGGTATTGGTATTACACTTGCGCATCATCACGCAGCCCAGCACGATGAGGGGCAGCGTGCCAAACGAGAACTCGTCGGCGCCCAGCATGGCCATGATGATGACGTCCTTGGCAGTCTTCAGCTGTCCGTCGGTCTGCAGGCGAACCTGATTACGCAGACCGTTGATCACCAGCGTCTGCTGCGTCTCAGCAAGACCGATTTCAGGCGAGATACCAGCGAAGCGCATGCTTGAGGCAGGGCTGGCACCCGTACCACCCTCGGCACCAGAGATGACGATGAGGTCGGCCTTAGCCTTAGCCACACCAGCGGCGATGGTTCCCACGCCACTCTCGGCTACGAGCTTCACGCTGACGGCAGCTGTTGGGTTGATATTCTTCAGGTCGAAGATGAGCTGAGCCAGGTCCTCGATCGAGTAGATGTCGTGATGAGGTGGGGGCGAGATGAGCGAGATGCCGGGGATGGCGTTACGCGTCTTGGCGATAATCTCGTTGACCTTGAAGCCGGGCAGCTGTCCGCCCTCACCAGGCTTAGCACCCTGTGCCACCTTGATCTGTATCTCCTCGGCATTCACCAGGTACTCGGCTGTCACGCCGAAACGTCCTGATGCAATCTGCTTTGTCTTTGAGCTCAGGCTCACGCCATCCACCTCCGTGTGATAGCGGGCGTTGTCCTCGCCACCCTCGCCGGTGTTGCTTCGAGCACCGAGTTTATTCATCGCGAGCGCCAGGGCCTCGTGGGCCTCGATGCTCAGGGCGCCAAAGCTCATGGCACCCGTCACGAAGTGCTTCACAATGCTCTCCACGGGCTCCACCTCGTCGATAGGCGTTGGCTTGGCAGACTTCTTGAACTTAAAGAAGTCGCGGATGAAGATAGGACTCTCCTTCTCATCGACGATCTTAGCCCAAGCCTTGTATTTATCGTAGTTGCCCTGACGGGTAGCCAGCTGCAACTGGGCGATGGTCTCTGGGTTCCAGGCGTGCTTGATACCGTCCTTGCGCCAAGAGAATTGTCCGTGGTTCTTCAGGAAGCCCGTCGAGTCTGTCGCTGTGCCACAGCGACCTACGGAACTGCCAGCCTCGTGCAGCTTTATTGCATCCCTTGCAATCTCCTTCAGGCCTATACCACCGATGGTGCTCACCTCTGTGCCGAAATATCTTCTCAGCAGGTCTTCGCTCAGACCGATACTCTCAAAGATCTTCGCGCCACGATAGCTGCGGATGGTCGAGATACCCATTTTACTCATAATCTTCTTCAGGCCCTTATCCACCGCCTTGATGTAATTCTTCTCGGCAGTAGCATACTCCTCCTGAATTTTTCCCCTTTTCACCAGATCGTCGAGGATGGCGAATGTCATGTATGGGCAGAGGGCACTGGCACCATAGCCCAGCAACAGGGCAGCGTGCATGGTTTCGCGAATCTCACCGCTCTCAACAATCAGGGCGGTCTGTACGCGTTTGCCCACGCTAATCAGATAGTGGTGAACGGCACTTACGGCCAACAAAGAAGGGATGAAAGCCCACCCCGTCCCCTCCCCAAAGGAGGGGTCTTCGGTTACCTTGTCTGTAAGAATGATATAGTTGTAACCATCATCTACTGCCTGTTCTGCATTCTTACATAGTTTATCCAAGGCAGTTCTTAAATTCTCACCAGCCTGATTCCAATCAGGCTCCCCTCCCTTGGGGAAGGGCTGGGGGTGGGCTAATGATAATTTGATGGTCTTGAATCCCTTGTAGCGGATGTTACATAATATATCGAGTTGTGTGTTGGTCAATACGGGTTGTGGCAGACGAACCATCTTACAGTTCGAGGCATCGGGCGTCAGGATGTTGGTTCCTACGGCACCGATGTACTCTGTCAAGCTCATCACCAGTTCCTCACGAATTGGGTCGATGGCAGGATTGGTTACCTGTGCAAACTGCTGACGGAAATAGTTGAACAGCACCTGTGGACGGTCCGAGATCACTGCCAACGGTGTGTCGTTACCCATGGCGGCTACAGGCTCCTGACCGGCTGTTGCCATGGGGATGATGGTCTTGTCGATATCCTCCTGACCGAAGCCGAAGGTGACGAGCTTCTGTTCGAAGTTGCTGACGCTATTCTCCACGTGTCTTCCACTCTTCAGCTTCTCCAGTTGCACGCGGTTCTCGTTCAGCCACTCGCGATAAGGATGCGCCTTAGCCAACTGCTCCTTAATCTCGCCGTCGTAGTATATCTTACCCTCCTGGGTGTCAATCAGCAGAATCTTTCCTGGCTGCAGACGACCCTTTGACACTACGTCGCTTGGCTCAAAGTCCATCACGCCAACCTCACTGGCTACCACCATCATACCACCCTTGGTAATGGTGTAGCGGCTGGGACGCAGTCCGTTCCTATCGAGCATTCCGCCAGCGTAACGACCATCGCTGAACAGCAGCGCAGCAGGGCCATCCCATGGCTCCATCAGGATGGAGTGATACTCGTAGAAGGCCTTCAGGTCCTCGCTGATGGGGTTCTTGTCGTTGAAGCTCTCAGGCACCAGGATAGCCATTGCCTGTGGAAGACTCAGTCCGCTCAGCATCAGGAACTCGAACACATTGTCGAGGCTGGCTGAGTCGCTCATGCCCTCCTGCACGATGGGGCGCAGGTCTTTGATATCGCCCAGGGCCTCACTGTTCAGCACGCTCTCGCGAGCTTTCATCCAACCGCGGTTACCACGAATGGTGTTAATCTCACCGTTATGGGCCAGCAGACGGAAAGGCTGGGCCAGCTTCCACTTGGGGAAGGTGTTGGTAGAGAAGCGTGAGTGTACCAGCGCCAGTCCACTTGTAAAGTAATCATTGCTCAAATCAGGGAAGTAGCGACGCAACTGTCCGCTGGTCAGCATTCCCTTGTAGATGATATTCTTGTTCGACAGCGAGCAGATATAAAAATCCTCGTTGTCGATACGGTTTTCTATGCGCTTGCGTACCTTATATAATATACGCTCGAACACGGGCACCTGCTCGTCGGCGATGCCTGTTACGAAAATCTGCTTGATGTCGGGCTCCACCTCGCGAGCAGCTGCACCCAGCACCTCAGGGTTGGTAGGCACAGCGCGCAGGTGCATCAGCGTGAGTCCTTCGCGCTCAATCTCCTCGATCATTACTGAGAGGATGTCCTGCTGCGCCTTCTCGTCTTTTGGCAGGAATACCAGTCCCGTTCCATACTTACCTTTCTCGGGCACGGGGATACCCTGCAACAGGATAAACTCGTGCGGAATCTGTACCATGATACCGGCTCCGTCGCCAGTCTTGTCGCGAGTCTCAGCTCCGCGATGTTCCATGTTTTCCAGCACCTTCAGCGCATTGTCCACCAGATTGTGGCTCTTTCCGCCGTGGATGTTCACTACCATTCCCACACCGCAAGCATCATGCTCATAGTCGCTCTGATAGAGTCCTTTCTGCAACATTTGACTTCGTCCGCTTCCTCCTCGCTCGGCATAGCTCAAGTGAACTCGGCTCTGCTTTCGCTCGTTCGTCATTTCCGATGTTTGAAGTTTACATTTTGTCATATTATCCTTACTTTTACTATCTTTTTGTCTGAATTCGGCTGCAAAGGTAAGGCAAAATGTTTAAATATAAAAGAAATTGATGACTATTTTTAATGTTTATTTTCCGGCAACTGTCACTTTGTAACAAATTAAGGCTTTTTTGAATCAGAATGATCATAAAACGATGCAATGTGGGCTTTGGTATTTTACACTTTGATAGTTGTGTGCGTTTTTAACAATCAAAACGCAAGTAATTACTTTGTATATTCATTCAAACAATATACCTTTGCAACCGATTTATAGCAATGTGAAATATATAAGAGGTAAGAAAATGCAAACATCAAACAACAATATAATGAATACAAAGTACATTTTCGTAACTGGCGGTGTGGTTTCCTCGCTTGGCAAGGGAATCATTTCCGCCAGCATCGGTAAACTGCTGCAGGCTCGTGGCTTTAAGGTCACGATTCAGAAATTCGACCCGTATATCAACATTGACCCAGGGACGTTGAACCCTTATGAGCACGGTGAGTGCTACGTGACGGTGGACGGCATGGAGACCGATCTCGACTTGGGACATTATGAGCGGTTTACAGGTATACACACCACGCGCAACAACTCGATTACCACGGGGCGCATCTACAAAACGGTGATAGACCGCGAACGCCATGGTGACTATCTGGGCAAGACGATTCAGGTGGTGCCTCATATTACGGACGAGATTAAGCGTCGCATGCTACGCGAAGAAGAAAAAGATGAGCAACTTGACTTCGTGATTACTGAAGTGGGCGGCACCATCGGTGATATCGAGAGTGCACCGTTCATGGAGGCTATCCGACAGTTGCGCTGGCAGTTGGGACATGATGCAGTGTGCGTGCACCTGACCTACGTGCCATATCTGAAGGCTGCCGACGAGTTGAAGACGAAACCTACACAGCACAGTGTGAAGGAGCTGCAAGGGATGGGTATTCAGCCGGACATCCTCGTCCTCAGGACGGAACGCCACCTTGATGACCATGTGCGCATGAAGGTGGCGTCGTTTTGTAATGTCGACCTGGAGTGCGTGGTGCAGAGTGAGGATATGCCGAGCATCTACGAGGTGCCAGTGAGTATGCAGAAACAGGGCCTGGACGCTGCTATCATGCGAAAGATCGGTATTCCTGTTGGTGAGACTCCGGCTATGAAGCCCTGGCACGACTTCCTCGACAAACAGCGCAATGCCAAACGCGAGGTGCATATCGGACTGGTGGGCAAGTACGACCTGCAAGATGCCTACAAGAGCATCCGCGAGAGTCTGAATCTGGCTGGTATCTACAACGATGTGAAGGCCCGGCTGCACTTTATCAATAGCGAGGAAATCAGCCGTGACAACGTAGCCGGGAAACTCGACGGTATGGCGGGCATCATCATCTGTCCAGGTTTCGGACAGCGTGGTATCGAGGGCAAGATTATTGCGACAGAATATACCCGTATCAACGACATCCCCACCTTTGGCATCTGCCTGGGCATGCAGATGATGGTCATCGAGTTTGCCCGTAACGTGCTTGGTTACAAAGATGCCAACAGCCGTGAGATGGACGAGCAGACGCCGCATAACGTCATCGACATCATGGAGGAGCAGAAGAACATCACGCAGATGGGCGGAACGATGCGACTGGGTGCCTACGAGTGCGAGCTGCGAGAGGGAAGCAAAGCGGCAGAGGCATACACAGCGGTAGCCTCCTCTCACCTCTCACCTCTCACCTCTCACCTCTCCATTAGCGAACGTCATCGTCACCGCTATGAGTTCAACAATGCCTATAAAGAGGAATACGAGGCGAAGGGCATGAGGTGCGTGGGTATCAACCCTGCTGCCGACCTCGTGGAGATTGTTGAGATACCGGAGAAACGCTGGTATATCGGTACGCAGTTCCATCCGGAATACTCATCAACGGTTCTGCATCCGCATCCGTTATTCATGTCGTTCATCCGTGCTTGTATCAAATCGTAAATCGTAAATTCGTAAATCGTAAATAAGCATGGTGGAACAGGTCAAACATGAGTGTGGTGTGGCGATGATACGCCTGTTGAAGCCTCTGGACTACTACGAAAAGAAATATGGTACGTGGGCCTACGGCTTCAACAAGCTCTATCTGATGATGGAGAAGCAACATAACCGCGGGCAGGAAGGTGCTGGTATCGCGTCGGTGAACCTGAACAAGGAGCCGGGAACAGAGTATATGTTCCGTGAGAAGGCCGAGGGTAAGGATGCTATCACGGAGATTTTTTCACGTGTGACAGAGGAGATGGCTGGTGAGCTCTATATGGGTCACCTGCGTTATTCAACCACCGGCAAGAGCGGGCTGACGTTTGTGCATCCGTTCCTTCGCCGTAACAACTGGCGTGCCAAGAACCTTTGCCTGTGCGGCAACTTCAATATGACCAATATTGCCGAGGTCTTTCAATTTCTGACGGAACAAGGCCAGTCGCCGCGTATCTATGGCGACTCGTACATCACACTCGAACTGATGGGGCACCGTCTGGATCGCGAGGTGGAGCGGCTGTATCAAGAGGCTAAGGCGAAAGGTCTTACAGGCCTCGACATCACTCAATATATCGATGACAATGTGGATATGGCCAACGTGCTACGGAAAACGATGGAGCACTACGATGGCGGCTACGTCATGTGTGGACTGACAGGCAGCGGCGAGATGTTCTCAGTACGTGATCCGTGGGGCATCCGCCCTGCATTCTATTACTACGACGACGAGATTGTGGCCTTGGCTAGTGAACGACCAGTACTGCAGACAACCTTCAATCTGCAATACGAGGACATCCATGAATTACAACCAGGCCAAGCTCTCATCGTGCGTCGCAACGGCGACATTAAGTTTGAGCAGATTCTTGGTGAAGGAACGGCGCAGCCCAATGGTCAATATAAATATAGCGCCTGTTCGTTCGAACGTATCTACTTCAGCCGAGGTTCCGACCGTGACATCTATCAGGAACGCAAACGCTTAGGCGAGCAGTTGACACAACCCATTCTGAAGGCCATCGGCGGTGATGTAGATAATACGGTCTTTTCATATATCCCCAATACGGCTGAGGTTGCCTACTATGGCATGACTGACGGTTTCCGTCAAAAGGGCTATAATGTGCGTACAGAGAAAGTGGTATGGAAAGATATCAAATTGCGCACCTTCATCGCCGACAACAGCGAACGCAACGACCTTGCGGCCCATGTCTACGACATCAGCTACGGGAGCTTGCGTCCCTACGAGGACAACCTTGTGATTATCGATGACTCGATAGTGCGCGGCACAACCTTAAGAGAGAGCATTTTCAAGATTCTCGACCGTCTGCATCCCAAGAAGATTGTGATGGTGAGCAGTTCGCCCCAGATTCGTTACCCTGACTATTACGGCATCGACATGGCGCGTCTGGAGGAGTTCTGCGCCTTCCGTGCCACAATGGCATTGATAGAGGAACGGGGCATGTGGCAACTGGTCAACGATGTCTACTTGGCCTGCAAGCGAGAAATTTCACACGGGAGTGCCCCCGTTAATCGAGGGAACGGCCTCGCGCCAAGGGGTATAATATCCGAGAATCATGTTCGGGCGCTCTATGAGCCCTTCACCGTCGAGGAAATCAACGGGAAAATTGTGGAGATGCTACGTCCGAAGGATATGCATGCACCTATCGAATTGGTTTTCCAGAGCATTGAGGGACTGCATGAGGCGTGCCCCAACCATCCAGGCGACTGGTACTTTACCGGCCATTATCCCACGCCTGGCGGTACGCGTCTCTGCAACCAGGCGTTCGTAAACTACGTGGAAAAGGTAAAAAAGTAAAAAGGTAAAATAGATGAAGAGAGAAGCAAAATTGATACTCAGTGATGGCACGGTCTTCTTCGGTTGGTCATTCGGCTACGAAGGAGATACTTCGGGCGAAGTGGTGTTTAACACCGCGATGACAGGCTATCCTGAGAGTCTGACAGACCCCAGCTATGCGGGTCAGATATTGGTAACCACATATCCGCTGATTGGCAACTACGGTGTGCCCGACACGGGCATAGGCAGCGATGGTCTGCCCCTGTTTATGGAGAGTGAACGGATTCATCCGAAGGCCCTGATAGTGGCCGACTATAGCGAGACCTTTTCCCACTGGAATGCAAAGGAGTCATTAGCCTCGTGGCTGAAACGTGAGAAGATTCCTGCCATTACGGGCATCGATACGCGCCGTCTGACGAAGGTGCTGCGTGAACACGGTGTGATGATGGGAAGGATAAGCCTCACCCCCGACCCCTCTCCAAAGGGCGAGGGGAGTGATGACACTCATGATTATGGCTCCGTGAACTGGGTTGAGAAGGTAAGTTGCAAGGAGATTATCCGTTATAACGAAGGCGCTGACAAGAAGGTAGTGCTTGTTGATTGTGGCGTGAAGGCGAATATTATTCGTTGTCTGATAAAAAGAGGCGTTGAGGTGATTCGTGTGCCCTGGGACTACGACTTCAACGAGTTGGAGTTTGACGGATTATTCCTGGCCAATGGTCCTGGTGACCCGGAACAATGCGGTAAGACGGTGGAGCATATCCGAACATTCCTCAATAATCATGAGATAAGGCCGTGTATGGGTATCTGCCTGGGCAACCAGTTGCTGGCACGTGCCGCAGGCGCCAAGACGTACAAGTTGAAGTATGGTCATCGTTCGCACAACCAACCAGTGCGTGAGGTGGGCACGAATCGCTGCTATATCACGAGTCAGAATCACGGCTATGCAGTGGATGACTCTACGCTGCCTGAAGATTGGGAACCGCTGTTCGTGAACATGAATGATGGTTCGAACGAGGGTATCCGTCACAAGACCAATCCCTGGATGTCAGCACAGTTTCACCCCGAGGCCTGCTCAGGTCCTACGGATACAGAGTGGATGTTCGACGAGTTCGTCTCTCTGTTAGAGGTAAGAGGTCAGAGGTCGGAGGTCAGAGGTAAGCTTCAACCTCAGAGCAATTCTCTCACCTCTAACCACTCACCACTCACTTCTATTAAAAAAGTTCTCCTTCTTGGCTCCGGTGCCCTAAAGATAGGACAGGCCGGTGAGTTCGACTACAGTGGTGCGCAGGCACTGAAAGCCCTGAAGGAAGAGGGTATATACTCGGTGCTTATCAATCCCAACATCGCTACGGTACAGACATCAAAAGATGTAGCCGATACGGTATATTTCCAACCCGTGACACCAGAGTTTGTGGAGCGTGTCATTGAGAAGGAACGTCCTGACGGCATCCTGTTGTCGTTTGGCGGGCAGACTGCTTTGAACTGTGGTGTGGAACTCTATGAGAAGGGTGTGCTTGAGAAATATGGCGTCGAAGTATTAGGAACCCCCATTCAGGCCATTATCGACACCGAGGACCGTGACCTGTTTGTGAAGCGACTTGATGAGATAGGTGTGAAGACCATCAAGAGCGAGGCATGCAATACGGTGGAAGAAGTACAGAAGGCTGCCCACGAGTTGGGCTTCCCCGTGATATTAAGAGCTGCATACGCTCTTGGCGGACTCGGCAGCGGTTTCTGTGACAATGATGAGGAACTGGTTGCGCAAGCCGAGGAGGCTTTCTCGTTCTCCCCACAGGTGTTGGTCGAAAAGAGTTTGAAGGGTTGGAAGGAAATCGAGTATGAGGTGGTGCGTGACCGCTTTGACAACTGCATAACCGTCTGTAATATGGAGAACTTTGACCCGCTGGGCATCCATACAGGTGAGTCGATAGTGGTAGCACCGAGTCAGACGCTCTCGAACAGTGAGTACCATAAACTCCGCGCCATAGCCATCAAGATTATCCGTCACATAGGCATTGTCGGTGAGTGTAACGTGCAGTATGCCCTTGATCCTAACAGCGAGGACTATCGTGTCATAGAGGTTAATGCCCGCCTGAGCCGTTCGTCTGCACTGGCATCGAAAGCTACGGGCTATCCGCTTGCCTTCGTCGCCGCCAAACTCGGCCTTGGCTATGGTCTTTTCGACCTGAAGAATACCGTCACCAAGACCACGAGCGCCTTCTTTGAGCCCGCCCTCGACTACGTGGTGGTAAAGATTCCTCGCTGGGATCTTACCAAATTCCACGGTGTGAAGCGCGAACTCGGTTCGGCCATGAAGAGTGTGGGTGAGGTGATGGCCGTCGGACGTACCTTTGAGGAGGCTTTGCAGAAGGGCCTGCGCATGATTGGTCAGGGTATGCACGGCTTTGTGGAGAATCACGAAATAAAGATTCCCGACATCCAGAAGTCCTTGCATGAGCCGACAGATATGCGCATCTTTGTCGTTTCGAAAGCTTTGAAAGTAGGCTATACCGTTGAACAGATTCATCAGCTGACGATGATTGACCGCTGGTTCTTACAGAAGTTGCGCCACATCGTTGATATTGACCAGCAGTTGAAGGAGTTTGCCCAGTTCTCAGAGATGGCGGCGTTTATGGATAATACCGAGTTGTTGGAGTATCTCGAAGCTCCAGAGTTCGTGGCATTGCTCCGTGAGACCAAGATCTATGGCTTCTCCGATTTCCAGATAGGTCGTGCACTGGGTCTGGAGTTACGCATGAACATGACCGATGCGGGCCTCATGGTGCGCTCATGGCGCAAGGAACTGGACGTCGTACCGACCGTGAATCAGATCGACACCCTCGCTGCGGAATACCCCGCCCAAACCAATTACCTCTACCTCTCGTATTTATAACAAATCGTAAATCGTAAATCTGTAAATCGTAAATCTGTAAATCTGTAAATCGTAAATCTGTAAATCGTAAATAGAATTATGTGTGGAATCGTTGCAATATTAGACGTTAAGGAGCAGACGCATGAGCTCCGCGAAAAAGCATTGAAGATGAGTCAGAAGATCCGTCATCGCGGACCTGACTGGAGTGGTATCTACTGTGGTGGCTCGGCCATCCTTGCCCATGAACGACTGAGTATCGTCGACCCTGAGAGTGGCGGACAGCCGTTGTACTCACCAGAGCGCAAGCAGGTATTGGCGGTGAACGGCGAGATCTATAACCATCAGGAGATCCGTCGCCGTTTTGCAGGACAGTATGAATTCCAAACGGGCAGCGACTGTGAGGTGATCCTCGCACTTTATCGTGAATGGCGCAAGCAGTCCCCTTCCCTTCGGGAGGGGGTAGGGGTAGGCTCCTTCCTCGAAGACCTGAGCGGTATCTTTGCCTTCGTCCTCTACGATGAGGAGCGTGATGAGTTCCTGATAGCCCGCGACCCCATCGGAGTCATCCCCCTGTATATCGGCTACGACAGCGACGGCACTGTGTATGTCGCCTCCGAGCTGAAAGCCCTCGAAGGTCAGTGCGAGCGCTACGAGCCGTTCTTGCCTGGCCACTACTATTGGAGCGTGGATCCCGGTCAGAAATGTTATTATCGTCGCGACTGGATGCGGTACGATGCTGTGAAGGATAATCCTGCAAGTGCTGAAGCCATCCGTGATGCATTGACCGCAGCCGTCAAGCGCCAGTTGATGTCCGATGTGCCATACGGTGTACTGCTGTCTGGAGGTCTCGATTCCTCTGTCATCTCTGCCATCGCTGAAAGGTTCTCAGAGCATCGTATCGAGGACGATTCGAAGACCAGGGCCTATTGGCCCCGTCTGCACTCTTTTGCCGTAGGTCTGAAAGGAGCCCCTGATTTGGCCAAGGCCAAGATGGTAGCCGACCATATCGGCACCGTTCACCACGAGATCAACTACACCATTCAGGAGGGATTGGATGCCATCCGCGACGTCATCTATTTCATCGAGACCTATGACGTCACCACCGTTCGAGCCTCCACCCCGATGTACCTGTTGGCGCGAGTCATTAAGTCTATGGGTATCAAGATGGTGCTCTCCGGTGAGGGTGCCGACGAGATTTTCGGCGGTTATCTGTATTTCCACAAAGCTCCTTCGGCAAAAGACTTCCATGAGGAGACCGTCCGCAAACTGAGCAAACTCTATCTTTATGATTGCCTGCGTGCCAACAAAAGTCTTTCGGCCTGGGGCGTTGAGGGGCGCGTACCTTTCCTCGACAAGGAATTCCTCGATGTCGCCATGCGCACCAATCCTGAGGCCAAAATGTGTCCTGGTCAGACGATGGAGAAAAGGATCGTTCGTGAGGCCTTTGCCGACATGCTGCCCGCTGAAGTGGCTTGGCGCCAGAAAGAGCAGTTTAGCGATGGTGTGGGCTATTCTTGGATCGACACACTGAAGCAAATCACCTCAGAGGCTGTTTCCGACGAACAGATGGCCCATGCCGCAGAGCGTTTCCCCATCAACCCGCCAAAGAACAAAGAGGAATATTACTATCGTTCTATCTTTGCAGAGCATTTCCCCAGCGACTCAGCAGCTCGTTCCGTCCCCTCCGAGGCCTCTGTCGCCTGTTCAACTGCCATCGCCCTCGAATGGGATGCCGCCTTCAAGGGCATGAACGACCCCAGTGGCCGTGCCGTCAAAGGCGTGCATGAGCAGGCGTATTGACGGAACGACTAAAACGTGCCGTCAAAGGCGTGCATGAACAGGCGTATTGACGGAACTCGCTGGCGGGGCATCTTCGGGTCGTTCCGATATCTCCTATCGCTCGTTCTGATGGTCTTTACCGCTCGTTCCAGTATCTCTAAAATCCGCAGATAATTTTTCAACGGTCTAGTCTTGCCGTCATTTGAGACATGCCTGTCTGTTTTTTTTGCCATACAAGCGTGTAATCCGACGGGACATGAGCCAGTACCCCCTTACCCCGTAAGGTCGAGAGGCTTAGACCAAAGCATCAGCGAAGGAAAGTTAGCCTATCCGTGTTCCCAAATAATGTTGTAAGGTTTTGCTGAATAGATGTTGAGTTTGTACTGCCTTGCCGTTCTGACCCACTTGGCACTCATCGGTCTGCTGGCCAGATTGTCCAGCGCGTCTTAGCAAAGGCGAATAAAACATCCACTGTGTTATTATGCCTCACTCGGGCATTTTTAAATCTGTTTTTGCGCAAAAACCCTATTCCTGCGCAACAAATAGCATATATTTATGGGTAACAAGGTTGAAATTCAACAGAAAAAGCATACTTTTGCAATTAAAAATGTAAAAACAGGTCATTTCCATGACAGGAGCACATCTAATTATAGCAGCCGTCATCATCGTGTTCGTGATTGCATTCATCATCACGATGCTGGTGCTGAATGCCAATGCAAAGAAGATTATCTCTACCAACACAATGCTGGTGGAGAACCAAAACACATTGCTCAAACAGAACAAGATGCAAGGCTGCGAACTTGAGAAGCGGATGAACGAACTGGCTGAACAGAATTCAAAATTGGAGGAGCAGAGAAGCGAGTTGGAAGAACAGAAGGAGATGATCGTGTCGCTACAGCGGCAACAAGAGGCGCTGGCGGAGCAATTGAAACATAGTATCCCGGACGAGTTAATGCTGTTACGCGAGCAGACTCGCCAGCATCGCGAGCATATAGAATTAACGTCTGACATGACCGACGAGGAACTGATGGCATGGATAGACCATAAGATGGATGAGACACGTCTCTTCACCAACCCGAACCTGACACTGAAGACCATGGCCAAAGCGCTCGGGCTAACGCAGAAACGTCTTGGCGGACTGTTCAAGAATCATCCGAAGTACAACAGCCTGGGGGATTACCTCAACGAGAAGCGTTTCCTCTTGGCCTGTCGCCTGTTGCTGGAGGAACCGCATTGGACCATCGAGGCCGTTGGCGCAGAGGCCGGTTTTGGCGGTCGTCGTACTTTCCAGACAGAAGTGAAACGACGTCTCGGCATCACACCCTTGCAATATCGGCAATCACAAAGTTAACTATTTCACTCTTGACCTTTGGTCGAGGCTGCTTATGCTCGGCATACTTTGAGTAAACTTCGTTCTGCGTTGCTTACCCGCAACCTTCACTTAATCAACACCCTTCTCATCGCCCAAGCATAAACGATGACAACGCCGATGGTAGAAAACTCCATTAGAGTGTTAACTATGCCGGAATCGTCAGCTCCCAGAAGGAACCACAGCACGGGGATGATGCTGGAAATGAGGATGTAGACTGCCATCCAGATGCCTATCAGCCGCAGACGACCACGATAGCTGACGGCAATCAGCACACCCAATGGTAGATAGACCAGCATAAGCGACAGGGCTATGGTCAACCCCACTTCCCTTGGAATCACAGGGAAGGCAGTGGTGACAAATCCCGCAATGTTGAGTGCTATCACCAACCACCACCAAATCATGCATGGACGGTATAACGGTTTCATTCCTCGCAGCAGTCCATAGTACATCACCACAGCCCCGAACGTCTGGATGACAGCCAGCACCATCGGCAGATGATCTTCCATCATGTGCATCAGCGGTGTCCAGGTGCAGATACCCTGCAACAGCAGACATACAAAGGCCAACTCAATGAGCCAGCGGGGTAATCCGCTGTCCACATGATTCACCCGATACTTACTCTCAATGCTTTCTGTCGTTCCGATAATCTGCTTGTCCATAACTATGTTTCGTTTTTATAGTGCAAAGTTACGATTTTTCAGTCATATATGTCCACACCGAGACATCTTTTTCACATTTTACCGTTCATTTTTTACAAGAAATCCCTTTTTCTGCGCAAAAACGTTTTCGTTGCGCAACAAGTCTGATTTTTTTTTATCTTTTTCACCACTATTTAAAAAGATAATCGTAATTTTGTGGGAAAAATAGATATTAACTAATTATAAAGAACAATGAGAAAATTTACATGGATTTGGACAGCTATCCTTTCAAGCTGCCTCACATTAACTTCTTGTAGCATTGAGGACAACCCTGCTAACTCAGAGACGCCAACACCGGCAACGGAAGAGGACATGGCCGACTACACCGTCATATTCTACACGACAGGTGGCGGAAACCTTGATGCTTCCATAGAGAAAGACTTGGCTGCCCTTTGTGGTGCTCTTGGCGAAAACAACAAGCAGGTGCGTGTCATTACTCAATACAAGTATTCGAAGGAATTATCAAAGGATTTTTCTTTTAGCGGCGCACCAGGGCAGCTCTATCGTTACGAACTCGATGCTAAGCTGCTGAATAAATCGACAGAAGAAGGTGCAAAACTGCTGTTGCTGACAGATGACATGCTCTATGGCACGCAACAGGCTAACTCGCAACTCTACCAGCCTGATTCTATCGCCAACTTCATTAACTATTGTGTGAAGGCGGCTCCTGCTCATAATTATGTGTTCATGATATCCGATCATGGCGCAGGCTATCAGATCGCCTTCGACTATGATAAGTCGAAAGTTGCTGCCACTCGTGGTCTGATGACCGATGACAATCTGGCAGGAAATCCAAATCTGACAAACCGTGAGATGCTGGAGGGTATCAAGAAGAGCGGTGTACGCATGAAGATGCTCAACTTCGACTGCTGTCTGATGAATAATCTGGAGACACTGTCGGAGCTTATGGGTGTTGCCGACTACGTGATCGCTTCAGGCCATTCCACCTACGGGCAGGATCAGGAGGCTTTCGTTGAAATGCTGAAGAATGCAGGTGTCAACGGAGAGAATCTGATGGAATATGGACAGAAGTTCGTGAATGCTTGTGCCAAGAAAGCGGCTGACCATAAAAATAATCATGTTACCGAACTCGATCCTAGAGCTCAGAATGTAGACTTTAATATAACGGATATGAGTAAGTTTCCCACAGTCCTTTCAACCTTGGCAATCTTTACCAATCATCTTATGACTGTCTGGCAAACAGGAGAATTTTATGAGAACACAGAGGTTTTCCATGACCCTGCCAACAACTGCTATCAGTATAACCCCGAAGCACCTCTATACGATGCTGCGGACTATCTGAGGCTATTGGCTGAAATGCCTCTGAAGAGTTATGGCGAATTTGCACAATACTATCAGGATTTTTATAAAGCCTGTAAGTCGGCTATCGTCTGTCACGCACAGTCCCTTTCCTCCTCTGGCTATGAGGCAAAGGACCTGACTTATAGCATCACCTTAGGCTGTCAGGGATTCATCGGTGTTGAGCGTGACATATCATCTGAAGATTATCCTGCCGTCATCTTAGGACTTACTATGGACGGCAAGCCTGCCAAGTTGAATGTCTTTTTTGAAAGTATCGAACCCAATACCGTCGACAATGAGACAACAAAGGCCTGGTACGATGCTCATCAGCAAGCCTTTGCCTGGGCAAACTCATACCAGACAACCTACTTCGACAAGTATGTAGGATGGAGCCGCTGGCTGGAGGCCAACCCTTGCTACCCATACAATAATCCTCCTCAGGATAATCGTGCCGACTTGCTTGGCATAAGTGTAAGTAAGTATGATGGCATTATGGCATTTAACATCGGATTCTCGAAAGAGACCTTGAAGTATTTCAAGATCAAATTCAAGTATAATCAGGGTACGGAGATGACGGTATACTCGACGCTGCTGCAACTGACCAGCCAAATACCAAGGACATACGCCCAAAATGGCGGTGAATGGCCAGCTACGTCAGAACTGGTAATGAAGATGGAGAGGAAAGCCGACAAGACTGGTCCTTGGGAGATCAATTTGACCAAGAGCTCGTATATATCAGCAGCATCAATGCTCCCCTCAACCGAACTGATCAATAAGCAAGTGAAATATGATATCGCTACAACATTAACGGGAACAACAGAAGCCGAGGCTGACGAAGCCGCAAGTAAGTTCTACCTCAAAGCAATCTTATATCAAGCTCTTGACGGTTCAGTAAGATATGAGATCTATGATGCTGAGGGTAATGATGTCACAGAAACAGGCTGGCCATTCCTGAACTACGTAAAGAGCAAGACTAATTAATATTTCAAGTTTCCCACCTTTTATAATAATCAAGAATTAGAGAATTAGAGAATTTCTCCTTAGCAGTTTAGTAGAATTATAGGGAATTTGAGAAGAAATGGCAAGCCATTTCCGTTTCAG